>Ga0209489_101273_pt1 | contig 51473 bp, 21 predicted proteins | sample SiratrowhiteBW_FD_187527 | JGI IMG/M metagenome (GOLD analysis project Ga0209489, IMG submission 187527) | Root nodule microbial communities of legume samples collected from California, USA - Siratro white BW (SPAdes) (version 2) | ecosystem: Host-associated > Plants > Roots > Nodule | place...
ATATATATATATATATATATATATATATATATATATATATATATATATATATATATACTTTCTAAAAATCTAATATGTAAATGAAGTCAAATTATAATGTTTATTTATTTACTCATAATTTAAATCGTATTATTCAATACACAAATTTTTATATTTTCTTTTTCATTTTCATTAATTTCTTAGGAGCCTAAATTTTTCTTATGCCCTATTCTAAACAGCTCATTTAATTTTAATCAATTTAATTAATTTTTACTTTTATAAAAAATTCAATTAACGATTGGTTTAACTTTACAAATATCTATGAAACTTTTATTTATTATCTCCATTTAATATAGGAACTAATGTGAAAATAGTACTTTGTTATCCGTTGGACTTATTTCTTTTACTCATAATTGAGTCCATCTCTATTCTCAGACTTGATATATCCATGACATGAAGATGGTTGAATTCTTCACCTCTCTTAAAGTTATAACTAAATTATATATATATATATATATATATATATATATATGCGTATGTGACAGTAGTAGGATATACAATATATATTAACAGAGTCATTATTCATGGTGTGCAAAGAATTTCGCCAAATTGAAGGCAATTTATGAACATGTGGAGGTGGTGACTTGTTTTTTCCATGAAGTTTATGCTGCCAATGGACTCTATTCTTCTAATCTCTCAAACCAAGGTGTTTGAGATCAACCAAATGCGACCATTCTAATATGCCTTGTCTCTGAATTATTTTAACCTAATTTTTTTTTTTGAACAACAAATAATTAAGAATAAAACAATAACTAACTACATATATTTAACTTGATGGATAACAATATATATAACTGAAACTAGCATATGTATTAAACTCACTAAAAAATTATTTAAGCTAACAACCCACTAGGTTGAGCTTAATGTTTCATTCTAGACACTTAAGATTGAGTCCGATCGAACCTTAGTGTGTAAAACTACATATGTTTGGATAGCCCTTAGTGTATGTTGAATCCAAAACATAGCAAATGTCACTGCAAAGGGTACCTCACCTTAACTAGTATAACATTACACGACTAACCCGCATAACATTATGTATGTCTGATAACTAAGAATTGCTCCTGCATAAAATCCCTTTGCATAAGTCAATTGTTAATTTGAATACCTACAAAAAGTATTGCTTTCAGAAAAAACTAACGTCAAAACAACAGAACTTACTAGGATCCTTAAGATGATTAAAGACATATATAGCCTATCATAATCAGTAGTTAGAACATTAATAGAGGATGAATCTGACTGATATTGGCACGGCTCAATCAGACTAAAGAACTCAACAAATCTCTAAGAACTTTGATTTGATTGAGCCAAGCCAACATCAAAACGATCAAATGGTTATAGTTCACCAATCCATGATAATCAAAAGAGAAAAACCTTGTGCCAAACTATAAAATGGGCATGTAGTTAATTATATATACCACCACACGCCTTCACCCTAGTATCTTTTGATGCCTCCAGCTTCTAATCCAACGGGTAGATCACGATTTCTGCAACGATTTCAAATCTCTGTATTGATAGAAAGCATAGAATTAATGATCCAGACCATGAAATTGCTACACAATGAATAAAATTGAAAAATACTACTTCAGGTAAAGAAATAGACTAAAATTATTGAGATGGTTGGAGAATTGAGTTACGGGTTAAGAATATCAAGCTTATATAGGAGAGAAAATCCAACAGAACATACAATCACATAATTTTTAATTGGATAAACAATCAGGTTTAGAAACTTTGTGTATCTTCTGTTCTACCTAATGTAGTTGGAAAGACAACCAGATGGACCCAGAAATTTTCCTTTTATAATTTTTAGTTTCCATAAATAAATAATTGTGATCACCTTCAGTGTCATTATCAATCGCATCATCAATTGATTGTTTGTGTTATATTGTTCCTTTCACTTTTATTCATGTTCATCACTTAAATAACTTCTTTTGCACGACACAGGTGGGTTTTATTATTTGTACCGTGTTTCTTTGATGCAAACCACTGCATTGGATATAGTTCTTCCACAGCATACGAAAATCACTCAAACAATTCATGTTAAGGTGTGAGTATTCAGTACAATGAGTACATTAGTTGCATTCTCATTCCTTTACATCATTCTCAATATAATGCTTATTTTTTTTAAAGTAATAAAATAAGTGTTGTATTTTTGTGTTATAGTGTAAGAAGGAAAAATTCTTCCATTTAAAAGTTTATACACCATGTTCCTTATACTTCAAAATATGTAACAAGAGTAATGTGGCGTTCATTTTTTTTAACAAATAAGTGTTAGAGAAAAAAAATGTAAAAAAGTGTTTTTAAATATAACAGGCAAAGCAACCTTTGTAGAGTAGCATGCTGAATATTTTATGACACTTATAAAATAATCTTAACTACTCATATATATTAGCATAATAAAACTTATATTACCCAGTTTTAGTTGATTTCTTAAATAATATAAATATGGAGCGGAAAGATGGAAAAGAATTTTAAACTCTGATCTGGATTTTCTTTTCTTTTAGTTTTGCTCTCTTAAATTAAAAAAAATATTATAATTCCTTTAAAAACTTTATAGTACACTAATTCAATTTAATAACATGTGAGACTTTGCTATCCAATATATTATTATCATTAGTATTAAAAAAATGTGATGAAAATACTAATAGTTTAATTGAGATATTTTAGTAAATAAAAGAGGTATTTTAAAATTAAAATAAATTGATTTATAAATATGTAAATGGGAGATAAAAATCTATTTTTAACTCAAAAAAAAAAAAGTTAGAAGATTTAAGGTTAGGTTTAGGTTTAGAAAAAAAAAAGGATTTCTATTAGAGAAGATGATAGTGATGACATACATATGCACAACACAATTCTCATTGAAATGCACAAAAGTTCATTCAATGGTCTTTAATACATTTAATCGGGCCAGGTTCCCAATATGTGGCCCACTGATTAAGTTGTTCAGTCAATTTTCCTGTCATGATTAGAACGACAATTAGAATTGGGCCTCCCTCTCTTTTTCTCTTAATAATATGACACTGTTAGGCAAAATTAAGAGAGAAATATCGGTAATATATTTTTTGAATATTTTTATAATTAATAGAAATTTAATAGAAATGAAAAAAAATTCAGTAAATCTTAAAGAGTTTTCTGCTTGTACCTTTCTTACCTGATTTTATTGTCTGTTTTCACTTTTTAATAATAAAATTGTCATCAGTTTTCAATCTATTCTTCAAAAATGTGAATTTACACTCAAAATAACTTTTCTGCTTTCAATATTTCTTTGTAAAAATCTTTAAAATAGAAAAAAAATTGTAAAAAAAAGTAGAGATTCATAATCAAATAGAAAAAAAAAACGAAAACCATTTTTTAACATGTCTTAGTTATAATTTTCTTATTTTTCATATTTTTTTTATAAATTTGAAAGATTAAATTAAAACAAAGATAAATCATTAGAAAATATCAGAATATTTTCTCATAACACTCCTCCAATTAGAATGTCTAGCCTTGCATGATGCATTACTTAAAATAAATCTGTTGTTTATATTCTTTGGTCTCCCAAAACACACACCATCACATTCTAGTAAAAGAAAATAAAAGTATGATTCTTTTGTCAAATGTAGAAGAACCATGAACTTTAAGGAATGAATGTGTCTAATTTGGTGCCACAAACATGAATTGATGTTTGGGATCCGATTTATACAAATAAATAGATATTTGTGTGTAATGAGATTATGAGAATGGAGTTAAAATGGTAAACAGTGCTTATATTTGAAGCAATGTGCTGTTCTTTTTGTTCCTCCAAGCTGGTTTTCGTTCTTTTTATGTGTATATTCATGACAAGGACCCATGGTTGTTTGATTAGTTTGTAGTTAACCTGTCACGATAAAGGGAAAAAGGAACCCTAACTTGCCTCAATTAGCATGTTTGTCGCACGTGGAATTAGAAAGGGTGATTTAAATGAATTCAGCAATTATAAGGTTCATTAAATCATTGGAAGAGAAAATAGTCTAAATGAAAGAAATTAATTGATTTAAAAAATGTGATAAATGTAACATTTAAAACAGTTTATTAAGGTATTAGATAAGAAAATAACTTTACTCATTTTTTAAACTCAGCTTCACAATTTTTTTATTAAAAACAACTTCACTAAGTTTTTTTTAAATTATGCAAGAATTTTTTTTTTATCTTTATCATTAAGAGAGAGAAATGTTTCTTTACCATTCAATGTAGAAGAATCACAAGGTTCTTCATTTTATCTCGTTTTCCTTGCCTCTCAGTCGTCTTAGCTTTTGTGAAATGGTTTATGAGATTGTTAAAATTTATCATTTTCTTTAATTTAAAACATAGTTTCTAGTAAACTACTGTTTTAAGTATGATCTATGGTTTTGAAAAAAATGGTAAAATATGCTTGTTAAAAGCATATTACTCAAATAGTATTTAGATCTGCCTCACTCAATGACGGACAGTTTTTTAGTTCAAATTCCTCGAAAAAAATATAAATATCCAGAATTTATGGAATAAAGAAATTTTTTTTTCAGAATGTTTAAACTGAACATGAGACTAACAAATGAAAACATAAAAGTTAAAAAGAAAATTAAAAACAAACGCACTTTACTATCTCATAAGTTAAATTTTAGTTATTTATTTATAATTAAGCTGTCATATTTATTAAATAATTGAAAAAGCTTTTTTCTCTTTGTTTGACTCGTTTATCACGAATCTTGACACATCCAAATTTTAAGCCTTACATCAAGAAAGAAAATTGAGGAGTACAGTGTTCTCGGACAACCTTTTGGCTAGTGGAGAGAATCATTCCTTTATTCATTTTATTTTCAATAAGATTTATTACTATAAAAAAATTCTAAATTAAAGCTTGAAAATACAGACATAAATGAATTAAAATCGTCAAAAAAAACTTAGATACCAAATTTAAAAAATAGCGATAACCTTAATATTATAATATATAGACGAATTAAAATCTACAGTATAAACAATCTTTATAACAACCAATTCGACAACTAATTTAATAATTACTTTGGTGACTAATTTTATAATGACCCATTTAAGAACAGTTTTGTAGTGTCTGATTGAGTGAATGCTTTTATAATTCATCAATTAAACAACTAATGTTTATAGTAATTATAGGTAGTTTTCAAATGACTAATTTAATGTCATTTTAAAACTAGCTTACTAAGTAATTTACTCACCATCTTAAGCAATTGATTTCGTGGTCAAAAAGTTGGTAGAAAATCAGTTCCTAAATAGTGAATATGCTATGCTAACAAATCAATAAGCATTCACCTAATTTTTAGATTTAAAATCAAAGGATATAAAATATAACAAACTCAAGCTCTATAAAAATCAACATATAAAAGTTAACAAAGAAATACAGTTTTACCTTATATTTGACACCACATTTTAATAGAATAATTTATTTAGAATTTTAAATATTTTATGACAAATATATCGTTTGAATAAGAAATTTTAAAAGAAATTGAAATATTAGAATTTTATCAAAGTAATTAAATTCTTTAAAGTTAAAATATTTCAAATTCCATCTAAGTAACAATTTAGAATCATCTTATTTTTAGATTTATATTTTGGTTTTGGTATTTTGATCAACTTAGGCTCAGAAAAACTCAACTCAACCTAATATGAGATTGACCCAACTTAGTTCGACATGATTTTAATCAAATGTCTCGACCCAACACGAGTCCAACTTGATTTGGCCAAACCTGACCCGATTTGTCTTAGTTCTAGCTGGGTTCAAATTGAACTTGACCCAAGTTGGGCCCAACTAGACCTAGAATTGACTAAAGCTAAACCCAACCAAACTTGACTCGACATAGAACTATGGATTACTCAAGCTAACTTAACTCGATGGAGCATGAGCCAACTTAACTCAACCTGGTCCAAGACCAACTCGCCTCGACCAGGCCCCGAGCCACTTAGCTCAACTAGGCCTAAGTTGACTTGACTCTATATGGCTCTACCCAACTTAGCTCAACCTAGGCTCGATTTGACCTGGTCTTGATTTGGCTAGGTCCGACCTAGACCTAACCCAATTCGACTGAATGTCGATCAATCCATACTCAAATGAACATGGACCCACCACTAACTTGAGTGACTGTGGACTTGCTTCAACTTGGAACAACATGGGTATGGGCTGACTCAACTTAACTCGGCTTGCCCAGGTCAATTTGCTCACCCAAGTCAACTTAACTCGATTAGGCTCAGACTAACTCGACTCAATTAAGGCCCCGACAAACTTGGCTCGACCAAGCTTGACCTAATTTTGATTAGGCTAGGCTTAACCTAGTCTTGATTGGACTAGGATCGACTTAGACCTAGCTCAACTAGGCTAAATATGGTTGGCCCGCACTTTGATGAATGTAGACCCACCCCGACTCAACTAAATGTAGGTTTGCCCTTGACTTGGCTAGACCTAAGTCCAAACCAACTTGACTCGGCCTGACTCTACCTGGTCTTGGTCGAGCTAGTCATGAGCTAGTCTTGATCAAACTAGAACCAACCTAGGTCTAGTAGACTTAGCTAAACGTTTGTCAGTCTCGACTCAGATGAATATGGACACACATCGAATAGACTGAATGTAGACTTGTCTCGACTCAACTCCACTTAGGCCCAAGCCGACTCAGCTCGACCTTGACACGAGCTGACTCGACTTGACCAAGCCCAAACCATCTCGACTCGACTTAGGTCCAAGTAAACTCGGCTTGACATGGTCTTGATCAAGCTAGGCCCGACCTAGTCTTGATTGGCCTAGGACCAACCTGGGCTTAACCCAACTCAACTGAATGTGAGTCGCTCTCGACTCAAATGAACGTGGACGCTCCCTGACTCAATTGAATGTGGGTTTGCCTCAACTCCGCCCGACCTAGGTCCTAACTGACTTAACTCGATCTAAGACAAGTTGGCTCTGCTTGACCTGGGGTTGGACCAATTCTGTTTGACTTGGGTTTGGGCCAACTTAAGTCAAGTTAGGTCTAGGCATACTCAACTCAACAAAAGTCAAGACCAACTCAACTCGACCTGAACACAGGTCGACTTGTCTTGACTCTAACCTTGACTAATTTAGTCTGACCTTCAATAAACCTGACTAAATACTATTTTACTTGAGTCTAGTCCGATTTAGTATTTCATAATTTGAAAATAATCTCATTTAACATAAATTCATAAAAAGTTTTGTAAATGTAATATGAAAAATCTTAAAAAACTTTTAACAAAAGCATAACATCAATCAAGATCTATACAAAGATTATCTTATATTTTTAAATTTTTAACAATTATTTGATATTTAAATAAATTTTTAAATTTGATGATAATAAAAATACTTTATCCAAATAAAAAAATTAAATTCATTAAATTTAAATTATTTTATTCAGAAAACATTTAAAAATAAAATAATTTACAATGAAATTAATTCATATTCAATGTATTTAAATATCTTAAAAAATTATAAAATTATCTCTTCATGCACAAGGAAGATGTATGAAGTCATACACAAGGGTAATTCATGAAGTTGGCATAATATGATACCTAATTGTTTCGAATTATTTAGAGAACACGAAGCCACATCCATAATAAAAAATATCGAAATAGCCATCACTAAAGTCTTTCTAAGTCTCACCTTTCTAAAGTCTCTAAACCTGTATCAAATAAATTTACACTAGACTCTTGTAATAAAAAGAGTGAAGCAAAGGTAACCTATCATTTAAGCTGTATATGAAACCTAGAACAGTGTAGGAACATTCATAAATGTAGAAAAAAAAAAAAAAACTCAAACTTCATAATGAAAAATTCTTATAAGGCTGAGTCCTTTAAACTAAGGAAAAAAATAAGAACACTTAAAAGTGGGCTTTAAATTGAAAGAAAACTAAAAAAGTAGGATTGTTACGACAGAAAACTAAAAAAGTAGGATTGTTACGACAGAAAACACACAAATGCACTTTTCCAATCCTTCGATTTTGGCTATGCTTCTGCATTTATATAGTAAGAGTGGTCATAGCGCTAATTCCCATTTCTAAGGCACAGTGACCAAATTGATTGGTGTGGTGAATTTGAACATATTAAATTTTATGCGTTAGTAATATTCACTGCACCAAGACGAAGGTTGGAAAGTACCATTTGTACAAAACAAAGAAAATGAAAATAGAAATAAATTATTCTTTCTCCCTCTCCATAAAAGAAACAAAGAAAGCCATGCACACTAAAAATATAATTAAAATCTAAATATTAGAGTACTGAAATTGGAATAAAATACAAATATACTTGGATCAGATAATATCCTTTATTCCTTTAAAATCTAACAATAATAATTAACTATAACTTAATGTAGGATAAAATTATTCAAAACAAACTAAAAAATATTAAAATATTATTAAAAAATTTGACATCAATTAAAGATAAAATTAATTTATAATATATAAATAAATTCATTCTATATTTATTTTATGCAGGTGAATTAAATTTAAAATCATTTATAAATATCTAATTTCATATATTTTATAGATTTTGTATATTTAAACATTTATTAAATATATAAGTTTATATATGAGAAAAAAGCTTAATTAATCATATTCACATAAATTAAATTATCATTTGTGTATCACGAAGCACTCATAAATTTCAATTAAAAATATTAGTTATCGAAGACTAAATTATCTCCTATTACAACTAATTGGAGAATCTCCAATTATAAAAATGTAAACCATTTGATTCAATGTTTGACTGATCTTTGTATTGTTATTAACCTCTTTCTATAGCATTTAAATTCTTTACTATCTTTTTTAATTTACAATCCATAATGTTAATTTTTCTATATTTTTGTTTTAATTCCTAAATTTTAGAAAATATGCAGTTTGGTCCTTCTCGTGATTTTAAATACTAATTAAAATTTTAAAAATATACATTATTTGTAACATTCCATATTTTTCATATAATAGAAACTTTATTGTATAAAAAATTATATAATAAATTTGAATATAAAAATTCATACATTCATCATGTATTTCAAAATATACTTTTTCATATAAGATTTAATAAAATATCTTGTAAAATTACAAATAAAATAAAATGAAGTTTATCTATCACAATTCACTAGGACTCACACCGCCTGTCAAATTCTCTACTCTCGTGTAATATACACTATCATTGCAGTTTTAAAAACAAAACAAACAACGCACAAAAAGAAGGGTAAGCTAGAAAGTTTTAAAAAATATATATATATTTTCATAAATTAAATTTCTATCTCAACCAAAAACCAACAAATCAAGCTTTTATAACTCATCTCATACATCACAATATCATTAACACATCACACACGTGAGACTCCTATATGATCTGATTTGACCGGTTCTTTTTCACACCGTAGTGCAGTCATATAATCGTAATCCATATAATATGGTCTAACCGGTTCTTTTTCACACCGTAGCGCAGTCATATAAACTTAATCCATATGATCCGGTCTGACCGGTTCTTTTTTCACACAGTAGCGCGGTCATATAAGCTCAATCCATATGATCCGATCTGACCGGTTCTTTTTCACACCATAGCGTGGTCATATGAATCCTTTAACCCACATGATCTGGTCTGACCGGTTTTTTTTCAAACCATAGCGCAGTCATGTGAATCTATTAATCTATATGATCTGGTCCAACCGGTTCTTTTTCACACTGTGGCACAGTCATATGAACCTCCTTCGACTCCTACCACCTAGTCATCTTCATCTATGATTCCAATGACTATTAGAGTCAGGATTGAACCTCCTTCGACTCTCACCACCTAGTCATCTTCATCTATGATTCCAATGACTAGTAGAGTCAGGATGTGAACCTCCTTTGACTCTCACCACCTAGTCATTTTCATCTATGATTCCAATGACTAGTAGAGTCAAGATGTGAACCTCCTTCGACTCTCACCACCTAATCATCGTCATCTATGATTCCAAAGACTAGTAAAGTCAGGATACGAGTAGTCTCGATCACACACCACATCATTCACAAACACAAACATTGATACTACATCATACCATACATAAACATTCATTTCACTCCATTCAAATTCATCCAATTCATATTTAATAAAATAAATAATTACAATATATATCAAAAACAGTCAAACTAACTTCCCTTACAAAATATCATAATTCTAAATAATTTTATATTTCAAAGGAAACAAACATTTATAAGAAAACATACAACTAGCTTCCCTCACTAAAATATCATTATTCTAGATAAATTTATATTTCATAGGAGACAAACATTTATAAGAAAACATACAACTAGCTTCCCTTACTAAAATATCATCATTCTAGATAAATTAATATTTCAAATGAGACAAACATTTATAAAAAAACATTCAACTAGCTTCCCTTAGTAAAATATCATCATTTTAGATAAATTTATATTTCAAAGGAGACAAACATTTATAAGAAAACATACGACTAGCTTCCCTTACCTCTATAGAGTAGAGATACTCAAAAACCTTAAAATCACGGGCAATCTAACTGTACTCAAGAATTTGATCGAACACTCTTGATCTACTCAATGCTAGGAATCTAGAGATGTCCTTTGATTGTCAATCTGATAACCTATGAGATCACAAATCTAGAGAGCAGATAGAAAACTTTAAAGAGAAATTGTTTGAGAGATGGTAGTTTTCATTAGAATGAAATTCTATATCTTCTTAAAGAAAGAGAGAGAGATTTCATAGTTTTTATAAACAGAATATCTTCTTAGAGATAATTGGTAGTTTTTATTAGAATGAAACAGAATATCTTCTTAGAGAGAGAGTTGATAGTTTTTATAAAAATAAATAGACTATCTATTTGAGAGATAGAATATCTTCTTATAGAAAGAGAGTTGGTGGTTATTATAAAAATAAAATGTAAATAACTAACTTTTATTTACTTAAACAACTTTTCTGTTAAAAAAAATAGGTGTTGTCTTATTTATCTCAAACTAAATTCTAGGTTAGTTGTTTATTCTATAGCTATTTTCTAGGGTAGTACATAATTGATCCAATTTTAATTTTGGATTTTTATATTTTAGTGAACTAAATTAATTTTTATTGGTAGCTTAACAATATGTTTAGTCTACTATTCAACTGGATTAAATAAAATAATATATTAGTTGATCCTAAGTCGTTTTTCAACGATTCTAATTACGAATCCAAGCAATAAAAGTTAACAATAAAATAAAGGAGATTGTTTAGCCAAAAATATAATAGATAATATAAACATGATAAGAAAGCAGGTTGACTCTCAAGTTCATTTGTGGTAAATTTCTCATTGGTTATCCTAAGATTATCAATATTTAATTCTCACACAGAGTTGAACTTAAACAAATAAGTGTCAATAAAATTTAACAAAATCTTATCAGTATAACAAGCTTCTACTAATGTATTCAGTATCTCAATTGTCTCCAAGTGTACGTGATGCAATTCTAGCTTCAATTGCATGCTTCAATGTGCTTCTTCTTAGAGGACTTGATGTTTGAACTTGAATTGGAGTTGATGCAGTGGAAGTATTGAAGATTGTAGTAGCTTGAAGTGTTGGAGATGGAAATTGGAAGTGAATTAATGAGAGGTTGAGCCAACACACCAGGCAGGAGCAAGTCTAGAAAAGAGACTACTAGATTTTGAACAAGAGTGAGGAGGCAAAGATTGGTCAACATTTCATTACTTATTCAAATCTAAATTTTCAATTACACAAGCTTCTTATTATAGACTAAAAGATTAATTGTCTTGCAAGTTTCTCAAAAACTCTCCAATAAGAGCTTGACAAGTGGCAAGCCATGAGTGGAGAGAATCCTCTCCATTAAGAGAGTGTCATGTGACAAAGGTAGCTTGTAACCCAAGCTTCAAATACTCTCCAATGAGAGGTGGACAAGTGACAAAAGAAGCTAGGAGAAGAAGATCCCATATGACACTTACTTGGACTGTGGGGCCTGACTCATTGTTCCTAGGTCCACCTTCTTAGAGACTTCTTTGAAAGGTAACCGTCCACTTTTTCTTATGGGCTTCAAGGTCCTAAATCCTATTCTACTTGGTCCAAAATACAAAGCTCAAAATCCTCTTTTACTTAGCCTAAAATACAAGGCCCAAAATAAATTATATGCTACGCTATACAATTTTACAACTAGAGGTCCTATAATCCTGAAGTTCTAAAATCTCTAGAGTGATTTTCTCCAATTTTGAACTTGGGCCTAAAAGTTTGTTTGGAGGACCAAACAAGCCCAATTAGGCCCAAATTTCCTATAAGCTCCTGATCAAGACTCTAACTTGGTGACCTCTTTATTCTTGTCTGCAATCTCGAAGATGATTTTGCATCACTATACGTGACTTGTTTATTTTCTACCACTTGGACTAAGCAGACATGAGATTGATTAGAACTAAGCGAACTAATTAAAGAAAAATAACTTTATTTTCAACAATCAATAAACAAACAATTCCTTTAACAAAAAAACATATTTCATAAAGACCAATGATAAAGCATGATCTTCTAGAAAAAAAATTGAAGAATGAAATTTTATTAAACAGAACCTCATAATTCAATAGAAAATCACAAGAGCATTTCCGTGTGGAAGATGAAAACAAGAAAATCATAGAAATGAAATAGAACTAGATTTAGAGTGTGTTGTCTCTCCCAGTGCTTCCTCCTTCTCAACACTCTATTTATAATCTCTTTTACAATTTTTTTCTCAAATATCATTTTTGTAATTATAAATTATTTATATATTTATCACATGTTAACTCATAGTATAGGCTGAAGTTCAAGAGAGGATGAACTAAACTATGAATTCTTTCTCAAAAACTTTTAAGAGAGAATGTTAATCTTAATTAATCAATAAAATATAAAATCAGTTCAACACTAAATCAAGCGAAACAATCAATTAAAATTAAAAACAACTCACTGAAAATAAATATAATTTTGTCAGTTTTCTTATTCTGTCACAGTAAGACAATAGATTGAAATTTATAAACAATTGATTGAAATTTCTTAATATTCAAAATACAAGAAAAATAGCACATTGATCTCAACAAACAGTAAGCTAATTTTTTCAAAAAGACTTAGCCAAATTTTTTCAAATATTGAGATAAAAAAATTATTAAAATGACAAATCGATTGATTGAAATTTTTTCAATAACAATTTTACAAATTTCTAATAATTAAAACAATTAATTGATTTGCACAATCAATCTATTTTCTGTGCAAAAAGATTAAAATGAAATTTATAAATTTTCAGTAAAGAAAATCAATAGACTGAGACTACAAACCAATTGATTAAGAATTTCCAGGAACTACTGTTAACAAATTTTAAGCAATCAAGATAAAACCAATATATTTATTTTATACTTCAATTGATTGAATTTTTAATTTGAAATTTAAATAGATTCAAATGTATGAAAATCAATTGCCAACAAGTTTGTCTATATTAGCTTTTCCTGAAAATTAACTTTTATTAACTTTTTAAGAAAAACAATTGATTAATTTTTACAAATAGTTGATTGTTTTTAGCAGCAGAACCAAACCTTGTGTAGAAACTATACACGATTAAAGAAAGCTTCAAGAGCAAAGAACACACAAATTTTATACTGGTTCACTCTTTTTCAAGAGCTACATTCAGTTTCTTTGTCGCACTAGCAAAGATTTCACTAATCAATCAATGATTACATTAAAATACAAGTTCAAGACACAATCTTGCACCCTACAAGATTACAAAATAACATCTAATGCAACACCCCACTGCACTACTACATAACCCTTAAGCAAAACCCACCTAGAAAACTGTCTAGATGAAACAACGATACCAAATACACCTAGAAACACTATCTAAATGATTTACATCACAAAATATTGAAGAAAATGAATTACAAAACCAACAATTAAAACCAATACAACTAAAACCAATCAAGAAAGACAAGAAATAGTTCCTTAAACAAAGAAGTTGTTGTACACAAGCTCCAATCACTTAAAGACACACAAAAATTGCTCCAAAAATGGGAATCAAGGTTATTCTTTTGAAATCTTTGAAAAGCCTCTCTACCAAGAAGCTATCTTGCTCACAACATTTACCCACAAATGTATTTTAGAGTATTTCAATTTTTGAAATCTCAAAACCCTCTTTTCGAAACATGCAGTACTAGTCCTTTTATAACAGTTCCGCACTTAAGTTAAATTAATGTCTTGTTTTTTTCAATTCAATCGATTGATTTTACTGAAGCACATTTCAATCGATTGATCCTGAAAAACTATTAATTATTTTTCACACATTATAAAAGATTTTCACAAAAACTTATTTTTCAAAACTGATTTTTACTTTATTCAAAGGAGTTCTTACATACTTCTAACATAATGAAAGCAAGCAAGCAACATGCTAATTCTAAGACTCAAACCATACTCAAACTAATCTTTAAACTTGAATTGATTCATCAAATCTTCACACTGGATTCTTGTCAACACAATTTTTACATTTTTTTACGATAGCTTATACTGAATATTCATTCTTGATCCATTTGCACTAGTAACTTTCTCTAATGTTTTTTTCCTAATATTGAGTTGGTGTCAATCTTTCTTGTATACAATTTACATCTGCTCCTCCTGAATCTATTAAGATTACCATAGTAAATATTTCATTTTTAATTACTATTTTTATTACTGTATGCCATTTATGAGTCGTAATTATACTTAATAAATTCATTTAATTATTATTAGATGTGTTTGTTTCATTGTTATATTTTTGTTTAAATTTTTTCCTATCTTGATATTTTATTATTTCTTTTCCTTCTAATTCTAATAACCTATATTCTAATAAGATATCATTTTCTTTTAATAATTATTTAAGATTTTTTATTTCTTCTGGTAAACCTTTTATAGTTATATTTTGATTTAAGGGTTTGAATCTTTTATTAATATCCTCTATATTTATTAGTTCTATTTTTTCATTAACTTCTTCATTTTTTATTCTTCATTTTCACTATTTTCTGAGTATCCAATACTATTATCTGATTCTCTTTGTTCCATTTCGAATTTATTAATCTCTTCATTTCCTCCCTCCTTTTCTTCTGTTGAATTATCCGGTTCAGATTTTATTAAAATATTTATGAAATTTTTCTTTAATTCTTCATCTTCTATTTGATTTATCTTTATAACTATTCTACACCTATTTGGGTAATGTCCTGCTCTACCACATTTCGAGCATACATTATCTTTTTTCTTAAAATTTTTATTTAGGTTTTCTAGGTGGTTTATTGTCTAGTGGTGGTTTATTGTATTTTTTTATATACAATTTCTTATATGTTTTCGTTTCTGCCTTATTATGTTTTTTAATTATCTTTTTCTTTTTGATACTAGGAGCTCTAATAGGTTCTATTCCAAATTTCCTAAGTTTATTTTGTATTTTAAATTCCGTAGAAATTTGTATTCCTACGTCAACCACTATGTTGTGTATTTTTCCATAAGTTAATTTGTCATACGGTATCGGTTTATTATTATTTTTTCTAACAGCTATGAATATAATAAATAGGAACACTTAAGGGATGTTTCAACCCTATTACAATAAAACAAACAAACTATTTTCGTATACACCAATACTAGTTACAAAATTATAAGATAACAATGAAAAAATTGACAAGACCTATTACAAACCCTAAACCATAACTAAAAGAAATCAATCAATGCGTTACAAACCTTTACATCTTCCTTTTTAAACTTTTCATGACTAACACCTTGCCTCCAATCTGAGTGTTGTTTCTTCATTTTTATCCCATTTTCCGCTTACCTGAATCGTGAAACTCCACCCATCACCACCTATTTCTTTAGACACTGTTCTGGGCACAATAACTAATCTGATAATGAAAAATTAATCCCATAATTTTTAAGTTTGGCCCACTACTACCCTTTAAGTTGTGCTAGGAAAAATACTTCTACTTCGTCTACTATAGCATCATTAAAAGCAATTTTGTTCCTTTGTTTCCATATTTCCCACACAATTACTACCCACAAACCTCGTTTATTATAATGTCTTACTAAATTCATTCTTACTTTTTTCCAAATAATTTAGGTAATTTTGCAATAAATCTTTCTTTCCAAATTCTCATAAATTCATCTTCTCTTAATGTTTTTGATAAAAAATGTATCTTTATACCACCTATAATAGGAAGACAATATAAATTTGCTAATTGGCTAGCTGATTTTTCTTTAAATATGTTTGGGTCTCTTATGAAACTTTAAATTATTGAATAAATTAATGTTGATACCACATCTTTTTTATTTTCACCTTTTACACTATTTATTATTGATAATTTATCTTGTTCTATGCAAAGGTTATCCCACAACCTTTTAATTGGCTAGTGAATCCTTGTATTATGGCTATTGTTGTGGACTTATCATTACATCCTTTAGTTTTATGGGTTGTAGCTATCACAGTGCTCTCACTTAATCCATCTAAATTTTATTTTTTATTTTATTTCTTAAAAAAAAAAAATTGAACTAGTTCCCCTCCTTCTTTAAATTGAACCTCCACATGAGTATGTTTGTTATAATAATTCTTAAGTTTGGGATATGTCCTTATTTTATTAAGTTTTAAAGTATTTATGGTGTTTTTAAGTTAAGTCTTCTATTTTTTTAATTCCTTTATTTTTCTATCATTATCACTTTTGAGTTTTAATGAATTTAATTTTTTTTAGAACATTAAATAATTTATATATGGATTTTACAGGTTGTTTAGAGCTACTTGATATCTCTTAAATAAAAGGTTAGATTGTCATATTTTCTATTCTAGTTAACTGTTTTCTCATAATTCCCAATACTGTATTTCAATAATTAATTTGTGAATGTAATTTTTCTATATTTTCTGTCTCTATATGTCTTTCGTCTAATTTAATATCTTTATATGCACTAACTTCTATTTCTATATATTTTTAAAGGTTGTACAAGAGGATATTCAAATTCTATTATGTCATTATTTATTATTTTCCATATATTGGTTATTTTTTCCAGTGGATAAACTTATTTTTTATTGAATGGATATTCTAAGTTATTATCTTACTATAACTTTTAAACCAATATACAAATTTATTTCATTTGTATTCATATAGTTATAAAATTTTGTTCTAAGTCTTTTGCTTGTTTTTTAGATATGTTTTAAAATATCAGTTTCTTTTATCTTTATTATATTCTGTTTCAAAATCATTTTTTATCCAATTTTTATCTATTTCGAAGGATTCATCTTTATTTAAGGTATTTAGTATTTGAGAGGCTGTAGGAGAGTATTGAGAGGATTCTAATTTCTTGAATTTTGAATATAATGATTTATTAACTATTGGAGTAATATTATTTAATTCTCTTAAATCTAAATTTACTATTAAATTATCAACAGAATATATAGATGATTATCCTTTATATAGTATTTGAGGTTATTTTATTTTAGCAGATTTGTTCCTTCTTGCATTATTTTTTCTTACCTGAGTATTATAGATTTTTTATTCTTCTATTATATTTTCTAATACCCATTCTTCTGAAATTCTTCTTATTACCTTTTCATGACTAAGTCTTTTCGGAGTTTGAAGTGAGTGATGACTTCTTAAGATTTGTTGGTACTAATATAATTTCATCTTTCGGAGAAGATATTAAAGCTTTATAATTATAATCTATTCAAATAACTTTATAATAAATCTTATAAATAATCTGTATTGAACTTGATAATTCATCGACTATTTCATTTAGTATCTCAACATACAATTTTATTATGTTGCTTGTTTTATCATTTCTTATATTCATAGAAAAATTAGGATAAGAATTAAAAATGGAAAAGTGATCACAGAAGTTACTTTTTAATATTGTTATTATTGAATCATTAAATTTTTTAAGTTTTATGTCTCTCCATCTTTTATATGTTGGTCTAATAAAGATTGTTCTAAAATATTAATAACTTTATTGTTTTTTTGTTTATGGTATATTCTACTATATGAACTTCATCTTGGTTTAAGACCATAATTTATGTTGTTTATATATTTTATATTTTTTTATTATCAGTATTATCAATTATGTAAAAAGTTTTCTATTTCAACTATTTATAATTTTTTTCTTTTTATTGTTTTCTATATTAGTTATTATTTGTTTATCTTTATTTTTCACTTAACATTTTAAGAAAATTTGGCATTTTAACTCTTTCTTTGATTTCATATTACGGAAACACTCCTGACCAACGATTTTATATTTTCTTTCAGATTTTACTATCAAAACTAAGACTGACCAACATATATACACCTTTCAGTGCTACCCTAAAACCTTTAAAAGAAATAATTATCACTCTAATAATATAGTTTTTAAGACACAAAATAAACAATTAAAAAAATATTAGCTAAGCAACAAAATGGCTTACTATTTGTAATGTTTGCTCTAATAGTCTTATAACTTTTCTATAAAATATTACTTGCCAACGGTACCTTCCGGGGTTTGTTAATCTTTCCTCAGATGTAATATATTGGTTTAATTTTTTCTTATATTCTTTTTTATAAGTTCATTTACATTTTTAGTTGGACGTGGGCTTCTAGTTCTGAATCTTAATACCCTTGTTATTCCTAAAATGAGTTGTTGTGATAGACTAACCTGAGCATTTATACTTCTACTCCTCCCTTCACAAAAACCAAACATGAAAAACACATTATGACTCTGAAACAATGACAGGTTCTAAAAATAATGATATAAGTAATTATATGAAAATAGAAAAATTATTAATATTACTATTCTAATTATTATTATTATTATTGTTATTATTATAATAATAATAATTATTATTATTACTATTATAATTGTTATTATTATTACTGTAATTATTATTATTATTGTTATTATTATTACTACTGTAATTATTATTATTATTATTATTGTTATTGTAATTATTATTATTATTATTATTGTTATTGTAATTATTATTATTATATTATTATTATTGTTGTTACATTAGTATTAATATTATTATTATTATTAATTTATTATTATTATTATTATAATATTTTAATTATTATTATTATTATTACTATAATTATTATTATTTTTACTATAATTATTATTATTACTATTAATAATAATAAAATTGTGAGAATATGAAAAGTAATGAGAATATGAAAATACATAAACATGATAAAAAAACTAAACATAATGAAAATACCTTAGAAAATATAGTTTTAAAATAAAAACTAATCTAGAATTTAGTTCCAAAGATAAATAAGATAACATCTGAATATTTTCTTAACAGAAAAGTTATATTTTCTTAACAGAAAAGTTGTTTAAATAAATAAAAATTAGTTATTCATGTTTTATTTTTATAATAACAACCACCAACTCTCTCTAAGAACATATTTTGTTGTATTTTATAATAACTACCAACTTTCTCAAACGTTGTTCTTCTCCTTTTTTTTGCCTTCTTTCTAAAATTTCACCTTCCTTCCTTATCAAACTGACGGTCAGATGGCACCCCTACATTCCTGGTGTTGAGTAGAGCAAAAGTGTCCGATCAAATTCTTGAATAGAGTTAGGTTGCCCGTGATTTTAGGTTTTGGAACTCCTTTGAGTATCTTCACTCTATAGAGATAAGGGAAGCTAGTTGTATACTTTTTTTAGATATTGTAATTACTTGTCTTGTAAATTTGGGTAAGGGAATCTAGTTGTATTTTTTTTTATAGATATTGTAATTACTTGTCTTGTGAATTTGGGTAAGGGAAGTTAATTATATGTTTTTTCTATGATAGTTTGAAATAGAAATTTATCTAAAATGATGATATTTGGTAAGGAAAGCTAGTTTGACTATTTTTAATTATATATTGTAATTATTTGTTTATTAATATTAATTGGATGAATTTTGATTGAATGGAATGAATGTTTATGGATGATATGATGTAGTATAATGTTTGTGAATGATATGGAATGGTGATCAAGACATAATATCTTTAGCAAATGAGATATTGTGTTAAGATTGTTAGGATGTGCATTGTTTGGGGATTCGATCTATCTAAGAAAGTACCCTGACTCTACTAGTACATTGGATTCATATAGATGAAGATTACCAGCAGTTAGTGAAGAGTCGTAAGAGGTTCGTATGGCCATGTCCAAGGTTTGAAATATGAGCTAATCGGAATAGAACATATGGATTAACCCTGTGCATATGAGAACTGTATCTGAGGTTTGAAATAAGAACTGATCAAAATAGATTGTATTCGAGGTTTGAAATATGAGCTGATCGGAACAAATGGATGATATATGACAAATGCAAACCTCTGAGTTTAACTCAATGCACTAGTCTTCATAAAGTATAGAGTCCAATATCTTTGTATGTGAGTCAGTATATATATGATATGAGTTATTTTAAAAATGTGATAATGATAATATGATGTAAGAAATAAACTATCAAAGCCTGATTTGTTATAATTTGATTATAATAGATAAGTCTATCTTATTGAAGCATATACACTCTTCTTTTTTTATAACTAACAAGTTATTTACACTTGAAGTTATGCACAGGTCTAGTGCAATCTTACCACTCTCAAACAACTTCTACTCTTTTATTATACAGAGAAATTCCATTTTAACAGCATCTTTCCTTCATCGATGAGTATCAACATCCATTTTCATTAGGATAAACTAAAAATAATAAAATAAAATAAAGTAAAAATAAATTTTAAAATATAAAAAAGAATATTAGATTTTTAAAAAATGAGGTGAAAAAAAAATAAAGCATTATTTTTATGTAGATAAAAAAATGTTGAATAGAAAAAAGAACATAACAAACACCAAAAGTAAAAAAAAGTTAAAGTAAAAGAAATTGAATTGAAAAAAATAAAAAGTATATTTTTTTACAGTAGACATAAGTTGTCTTAAAAGTATTAAATAAAATATTATAATTTATTTTTATCTTGAATACATTTGAAAGTAAAAAATAGGATATACAACAATATCCATAATTTAAAATAGAAATTTTTATGAAGAGAATTTATTAAGTAAAATATATCCTGTAGCCATAAAATCTAAAAATATATTAAAATAATAAATGAAAAACAGAAAATAGATTTATTTTATTGTAGTTTAATAAACTTCATTTACTATCATATTATTTTAATTTAACTTAAAATTATCTGTATGATTATATAAAGAGAATATACTATTTGATATCATTTTGTAATTAGACAATTTTATCTTTTAATAAATAAAACTAATATATTTATTTATTTAATAAAATAAATAGTTGAATATTTTTTATTTATTTAAAACTAATTAAATAATTTATTTTAAATGTAACGATTATATAATTTTTAATAATACTTTTACAAAATTATATAGTTTTAATTACATTTATTTTATTTTTTAATTACTACAATTGTGTTTTTTCGCTAATGGAATATAAGAGGAATGAAATATCGTAACTGTTAAACACAAAAATTAAAGTTTTATTAGATTAAGTGATTTATATAGAATCTATAAATAAAGAATGGGGCATTAGCAAAATGATCTTATACACAACCCATATAGTGTCTGATTCTACAAAACACATGACCCGGTTCATATATGAGTCAGATCCTTAAATAAAATAACTAATAATCTTAACCAAAGATTAACTTTCGACTATTTTTATTTCAAATTTCTTATCAACTATTTAATAAATCTAAATCAATTTTAAATTTAAAGGTACCAAATGGGTTTTCATTTATTTGAAAATAACCTAACAATCTATTTTAATATATATGAAAAAAATAAGATATAAAACAATATATCCATAATTTAAAATAAAGATTTTAATAAAAAGAATTTATGAAATAAAATATATTCTGTAAGGATTAAATCTAAAAAATAAAATATATTAACCCCACCAATTTCTCCACAAAATTAGTATAAAGAGAGAGCGAGAAGGGAAAGAAGATGCACCTGGAAGAAAAAAAAAAAAAAATTACAAAGGTTTTTGTTTGGAAAACTGAGGTAAGCTTCTATCTATTGATTTTTAAATTATATTTTATTGAGAATGAATGTATCATATATTATTCTATGTTTAATAAATGTAAATAACTGCAACTTTATCTTTGTTGGATTTCTGGAGAAAGCACTTCTTCACCAGCAACTTAAAGACGTTGTCGGCAACCACAACCTCATCCACCGCGACTCCCTTGTCCCCTCCTTCCGCAGTAAATATTATACGTACTTTTATATTTATTGTCGTTATCATAAATATTTTTATTATTATTATTATTATTATTATTATTATTATTATTATTATTATTATCTCCGTAGTTATTAATATTATCATTATTATCTTCATAATAATAATTATTATTATTTTAATTATTATTATTATTCATATTAATATTATAATTATTGTTAATATTCTTATCATGTTCACAGTTATTAATATTATTATTATTATTACCAATATTGATATTACTATTAATATTACTATTATTATCTTAATTATTATTACTATCTTAATTATTATGATAATTATAATAATAATTTTTGTTATTATTATTATTATTATTGTTATAATTAATATTATCATTATAGACCATAATAATATTAATATAATTTTCTTACAATCGTTGAACGAGATTGAAGTATGTTAATTATTTTTCTTTTCTTTATATTGTTTTTATACATATCTTTCTTGCACCCTTTTTTTATACTCATATAATATCATCACACCAAGAATCGCACCAAGAACCATGAGAAAATTAGATATGGTAGACATACCACTATGAAGGGGTAGTTTCAGAAAGACATAGATTAGGATAAGAGGAATTGGAGATAATTGATGATGTTTCTTCCTGGTTCAACAATCATAAAAGAATGATGAATTTTCTTTATATTATTCTCATACATGTCTTTTTTACACTATTTCTTTATACTCATGTGTCTATCATTTCTAGTTTCCTCATAGTTCTTATTATCATAAAGATCATCACACCAAAAACCATCAGGAAATTAGATATGGTAGACACACTAATATGAACGGGTAGTTTCATAAAGACATGGATAAGGATAAGAGGAATTTGAGATAATTGATGATATTTCGTCCTTGTTCAACAATCGTAAGAGAATGATGGGTTTTCTTTATATTGTTTTCATGCATGTTGTTTTTACATCGTTTCTCTATACTCACGTGTCTACCCTTTCTAGTTTCCTCATGGTTCTCATCATGAAGATCGTCACACCAAGAAAACGACTCGATTTAGTTTATTCTTAATAATAATAATAATAATAATAATAATCATAATAATAATAATAATAATAATAATAATAATAATAATAATAATAATAAACTAAATCGATTTCACAAGAAAAAAAATACAAGATTTGAAATTGAGCCGTTTTCATCTTTATTTGCCTTCCTAGGTGACATCCCATCCTTCTCTTAGATTGTTGAACAAGGACGAAACATCATTAATTATCTCCAACTCCTCTTATCCTTATCCATGTCTTTATGAAACTACCCTTTCATATTAGTGTGTCTATCATATCTAATTTCCTCATGGGGTGATGATCTTCATTATAAGAATCATCAGGAAACTAGAAATGGTAGACATATGAGTATAAATAAATAGTGTAAAAAGGACATGCATGAGAACAATATAAAGAAAACCTATCATTCTCTTATGATTGTTGAACAAGGATGAAGCATCATCAATTATCTCCAATTTCTCTTATCCTTATACATGTCTTTCTGAAACTACCCCTTCATATTAGTGTGTCTACCATATCTAATTTACTCATGGTTTTTGGTGTGATGATCTTCATGATAAGAACCATGAGAAAACTAGAAATGGTGGACACATGAGTATAAAGAATTAAGGTAAAAAAAATAAGGATGAGAACAATATAAAGAAAACACATCATTCTCTTACAATTGTTGAACAAGGAAGAAACATCATCAATTATCTCCAATTTCTCTTATCCTTATCCATGTCTTTCTTAAACTAGCGATTCGTATTAGTGTGTCTATTATGTCTAATTTCCTCATGGTTCTTGGTGTGATGATTTTCATGATAAGAACCATGAAGAAACTAGTAAAGGTAGACACATGTGTATAAAGAAACAATGTAAAATGGACATGCATGAGAACAATATAAACAAAATCCTTCCTTCTCTTACGGTTGTTGAACAAGGATGAAGCATCATCAGTTATCTCCAATTCCTCTTATCCATATCCATCCCTCTCTGAAACTACCTCTTTATATTAGTGTGTCTACCATATCTAATTTTCTCATGGTTCTTGGGGTAATGATCTTCATGATAAAAACTATGAGCAAACTAGATAAAAAATAATTATTATTATGAAATAATTACTGATGAACACAATACTAATATAAATGTAAGGATTGATATGAAAATGATGAACATACTACTAATAAAAAACATATCATTTTTAATTTGTTTTAAGCCTCCTAAAGTCTTGAGTCGTCACTATCATTAATAAACCCAATTAAAATAGTCTAATTCTAATAATTTCATCAACAATATACAAGTAAATCAATTTAAACTTAAAGTAGCTTCTTTTACTTAATACTTACTTATACTCCGAGAAAAGACTAGTCTAAGGTAGACACTATACCAAATTCTAAAATTGTAGAAAAATATTATCGAACAAATAAAAATTGTATTGATAAACTAGTTGATAAAATTATTTTTCTCCACTCACAATCAACAAAATTTTCAATTCCTTATAGAATAGGCTAAAAGGAAAAGAATTAAAAGATATTAAAGGGAAAAAAAAATACTTTGTCCAAATTGAATTTTGATTAGGTGGAATTGTTGTACAGCTAGGCAGATTCTACTTGTAGAATCAGTGAAAGTGGTGAGAATTAAGGTAAGAAATTTAGAAAGAAGTGCAGAAGATTGCAGAGAGAATAAAATGAAAGTTTTTTTTACGAGAAGTTATAGAAAAAAAAAAAGTTACAACAAAAGAAAAAAGATAGAAAAGAATACGATCGATATTCTGCTATCAAATTACAATTTAATATAAAATATTATAATAAAAAATTTGGACATGAAAAGAGATTATAAAAAAAAAAATTATGATTATAATATAATATTCTACTATCAAATTACCATTTAATTTAAAATATACATGAAAAAGATGTAAACAAATTCTCCTTAAAAGAATTATGTATGTTCTTAAGATTCATGCCATTCTTTGAAATTACAATTTGATAGAAAATATTTTCATATTCTATGCATATATATACTGAATTTCATCTTATTTATGAATGGTGAGCAACCTTTTTACAGTTGGACTTAAATATGCATATTAAATGCCGTCAATGTTAATGTAGTTAGAAACATACCTAAACTTCTAATATCACTTATTTAATATTTAAGATTTAAATGTATAGACACCCTCCATGTCCACACTTTTTCTTCCTATCGTGATTAAAATTTAATGATTATAGACGAGAGTTTTAAGTTTCATATCAATTAACAACTTCTAGTTTGCATTGAAACAATTATTCCCATGAAAAAACGGATAACTTGAAAAGTGCAACACAAAAAAGAAAATTCATAATTCAAGAATAAAAGCCTCGGAAAAACAAAATGAATAAAGTACAGGAACTTCTAAAATATCCTTTAAATTGACTCAGTTTCATTTAACTTTATTTTGTTTATGGATATTTATGTGACAAAGAAAATAAAAATGTCTTAAACTCTAGCACTGGAAATTTTCTTACAAATACATGTTTACAATCCAAAAGTTTGGATATGAATACGTGTTCTAGGTAGGAGACAACCATTACTGCATATTTCACTTTCTAACGTGTTCCTCTTGACAAAAATAGTTACTTACATTTGTGTATTGTTATCATTCATTGTATAAATTAATTTATACTCATTCGTTGTATTACTCTATTTTCATTCCACACATGAACATCATAAAAGAATATAATGATGTAGTCTCAAGCATATGCTTTGTATAGAACTGAATCATTTAAAAATAGTAACTTATTATTTTTCCTTCCATTTCTTATCTGTTGTAATTTTTTTTTCATTGGCGTTTTTTATTTTATAGTCTTTCTCACATTCAAACTCAAAATAATATGTTACACAAAAAGTCCTACCTCTAATCATAATGCAATGTCTATTTGTTGTTAAAACTAGCATAAATATAAGATTTATTTTTTATTGAATTAAAGTATATAATTATGTTATAATTATTGTTTTATATGCCTTAATTAAGCATTTTTCTCTTAAAAGAAAACAGACTCAACTAAACCACTATGAGCATTTTCAATAACTAAATCATCTATAAATAAACAACTTTCTACCCGTATGGAATTCTTTGAAAATAAACATATCTTCTATTGTATCTAAAAATTTAGATTTCGGCAATGGTGGTGAGTCTAACTATACAAGTAGAATGATTACTAAGCTTATGAATTTTATGAACTTTATTTAATCTAATTTGTGAGTTTTATTCCTTTATCATAATAGGAATCCTTTTGTTAGCATAAGAAGTGGACCACTCATCGTAAACATGGTCTTTATACACTACAAGAAAAAGGCTATTTACAGATCAATATTTAGCTACTAAATGAAATGATTACTAATTGTGACCAAAATAGTCACCAAATTAAATGTTGGTTGCTAAATAACTACAAAATAAAAGTAATGATTGAATTTAGTGACTAATTAAGTCAAATAATTGGTATCTAATTAAGTTAGAGACTAATTTAGAATCTAATGGTATAGGTCACTAATTTAGTCTCTAACTTAATTAGATATCAATTATTTAACTTAATTGGTCACTAAATTCAATCATTACTTCTATTTTGTAGTTATTTAGCAACCGAAATATAATTTTGTGACTATTTTGGTCACAATTAGTAACCATTTCATTTGGTAGCTAAAAATTTGTCTCTAAACAACCTTTTTCTTGTAGTGATAAGACTGATTTAGAATAAAATAGAATAGAAGAGAGTTTTTCCTTTTCTGGTTTGTGTTTTATTTTTTATATCAATTGATGCTTTCATTACTTTAACTCCATGTCTCTTAAACCAAGCAAAGATATGGATGAGACCCTGCATGATGGATGTCGTTCCATCTTTGTTGTGGTTTGACATGCATGCAACAAAGATAACCATTGATTGGAGATGTTGTAGTGATTGAATATGGAGCGAAGCAATGTATAGGATAATGGAAGTGAAATGGTGAAGGAGAATGAGTTAGGTGGAACTTGGGAGAGGTTAGGTAAACTCTCAAGTAGATTCTAAGCTAAACTCTAAACGAGTTAACAAAGAGGAGCTCAAGAACAAATGAAGTTGGAAATTTTTTTATAGCACTTCACTAATTCACTGAAACTGATCTTTACACTACTATGCATATGCTTATTTATAGCCAAGGAACTCTAACCCATACTTCTAAGAGAAGATACGTAATCCTAACTTGCAGCCGCAGACATAAATCCTCTCTAATGAGAGACTGTCAAGTGGTGCAAGGAGAAGCTCCCTCATATCCTAAGTGAAACCCTAATGTGCAACCCAAGTTACAAGCCTCTCATAGGGTTAGGGTTAAACATATCAAACCCTAAAGGCCTAAATACCTGGCTAATATTTTTTTTACAAGAAATTTATTTACACTATACAAAAATTTACAGACTAGAGTTTGACCCAAGTTGACAGGAGTTTGATCTAAGGAATTCTTCTAAGTTTCACTCCTCATGAATTCTTCTTGTCATTGATCCAGTAGTTGGTCTTTGCCTTGTGAGCTTTCCATCACTCCAAAGCATTCTTAAAAACTTGACCTCTCTCCAAATAGAATTTGATAAAACACATTATCAGAATGAAGCTCGTTACACTTCATTACACAATGCCATGAATACCCGTCAAACCACCTTAAAAACTAAACTTGACAACCTACATCATACTCTTACCACCCTATTGTCCACTTTCTCCACCTAAACACCACCACCAGATTCATCCTTAGACCCACCTACTTCCACCATGTTTCAAATAACTGTCACTATAGCTACATCCACCACCACCATTTCCCCTTTCCATCAGATAGACTAAGCCCTTCCAACTCCCTTAAGACCACCAAAACTAGAACTTGCTTTTTTTGATGGCTAAGAACCATTGGATTGGATTTTTTCAAGTGGACTAGTATTTTTAGTTTTATCACGTTCTTTAGGATTCTTGTTTGAACATGGTTGCTTTTATGTGAAAAGGAGAGCTCTTAATTGATATAAATGGATGTATCAAAATCACCAACTTGGAGATTAAGTCCTTCACTCGTACTTAAAAGCTTTGCTTTAAGCCTTCTGCCTTTGCCAGACATCGAGCAGAACTTTTCAAACTATGCTAACATGGCTTGGTAATAGACTACCAAACAACTTTTGAAAAACTTTGCAATAGAGTTATTGGCTAAATTTTGACATGATTTTGAATTGTTTTAATTTTGGCCTCATTCCATAAATATGACGTGAGCTTGTTGTCTTCAAACCCACTTCCATTACCCAAGTTTTAGGTTTGGCTCAGTTATTTGAATCCAAAGTTCCATGACTCCAAACCCAAATACACAAGACCCTGAAGTCTCCTCCCTCTACCATCTTCCAACCTTTTACCTCACCCTAAACCTATTGATCCCCCTACCAACTCTAGTATGCTATCTATAAAATGTTTGACTTCAAGCCAGCTTCAAGAGAGACAAACCATGGGTTTGTGTTATAACTATGATGAAAATTTTTACCTCGATCAAAAGTGCACTACCAAGCATTTCTTACTTTTATTATGATAACCCCCTTAACCCTAACCCGACCACATATACTAAAAATTCCCTTGTTCCTGATTCAGAAGGATCCATCCATTTTCATTTATCTTTTCAAGTTTTCTTTGGCACCCTTTTCACCACATACATTCAAGTTTCATGGACATATTGAACACCTCTATGTCACTATTTTAGTACACACTAGCAATTTCCATAATATTTTACAACCTCATTCAGCCTCCCACCTTCAACTATGCACCTTCCCCACCCCACCATTCCCGGTTATGGTATAATATCATGGTATACATTGCTCATCCTTTGTAGCCACATCAGCCATATTGGTGGCTAGTGTCTCTTGGGTATTGGCCAACACTTATATAAGGCACATTGGTAAATCTGAAATTTACGCTAATGTTATTATTAGAGAAAAGATCAACAAACCTAAATTTACTCTGAGTAATTTTAATTAAGTGTTTTGGAACGAATTATTAAAACATAAAAATATTTTTAAGTATCAAATCTCAACAGGTGCAAGTGTTTCATCTAATGTCAACGGATGTAATAACATCTTGCATTGTTGTCTTCGTCTAATAAGCTCACATTTAAGACATATAACAATATATTGTCTTTACCATTTCATGTTACACCCTTAACTAACATATGCTTATACTATATTTTGCATAGAATGTCTCTTGTCTAACCGCTAAAAGGATCTTGTAAGAAATGTCAAGGATAGAAAATTTCTCAAAGACTATGTGCAAAGTTGTTTTATGCTAGCAACTTCTCTAAAAGGACAATCTGTCACCTTTGCCTAGTTCATTTGCCTTACATGTGTTAGATTAAATCTCAATAGACCATTTGTTTGTGCTTAAATAAAAAAATATAAAATATAATTTTATGAGCATCACAGACCCTGTTATAAGTGTCTAGTTTAGTCCAACAGACACTAGTTGTGTGGTTGAACAAAAACACAAGTGTTTTTGTTGTGTGTTTCATCTGGAAAATGCAAGTGCTTTGCATATGCTCTTTATCTAACAAGTTTTTGCATGTACAGTGAGTATACTTTGTCTAACAAATGCAAGCCTCAAATATTTCATGGTACACATCAAACTTATAATTGTTCATTTTATGCTTGTAAGGAATATTTGTTGATTCATTCTTTCAAGAGGATCTCGCAACATTATGTCAACATCAATATCTCTTCAAGAAAGTTTTGCAAGCTACTTCACACAAATAACTCTTTTTGAAAAAGGTGGAATGTTATTGATGCGGAGTTAACCAACTATATCAAGCCTTATTCTTTGCTAAAAAAGAGAGGAAAGAAGCTACTTTCATATGTCTGTTAAGTTTTGCCTAGGTATGTTAATTTCTCTAGTGTTCTATAGGTGTTGTGCAAAAAAGACACGCAACACTAAGTCAAGAGCATTTAATGTGTTTCTAAGTTTCAAGTGTCGTAAAAAATAAGAAGAAGAAGTAGATCCTCAATTTGTCTTGCAACAGATTTGCAATGATTTTTTTTTTAACTCTATATAAATAAGATCTCTATGAAGAAGAAAATAGTGATTAAACTCTTGCGACAAGAATGAGAACAAGCTCTAGAAGTCTTAAGTAATCCTTAGTCTTTGCTTGTGGGGAAAAACATTGCTTATGTTTATAGTGTTAGAACCCTCACAGATTTGGTATTTGATGAAGTCAAGCAAAACAAAATTAGTCAAAGTGAAAACAAAGAAGAGATGAAGGCTTAGTTATAGTTTAGTGTGTATGTGGGTGGAAGGTGATGATAACATGTGTAGAAGTTCAAATATCAGTGGAGTTACTCATGAAATCAAAATAAAGTTAATCGAATCTGTTTTCGAAAAATGAAATTTGAAAATTTTCACTTTGGTAAAAATAAATTGAACTTTAAATCGATTTATTTGTACAAGTTAACAAGTTAAAAAGTCAACAAATAATGATTTTTTAAATCTTTTTCAAAAGTGAACAGGAACAGTATTAAAAACCCCTGTTTTGTACAGTTTCAAAAATACTGGAAAATGCAGAAATTCTATGAGAAAAATACGTGATATACAAAGAGAGATTTGCTTTGAATTTTTCAAGAAAGACATCAAGATTGACTTTCAAGAAGATCATTTGATCAAGACAGTGTTTAGGGGTAGATCCTACTAGTTTTGAAATTCAAGCACAGTACACGTCTTCTTCATCACAAAGGGAAGAGTTATGCAAATTGTGTTGAACCTGTTTTCTTCAAATTGCATTGTAAATACTTCTTAGTTTCCGAAATTTGTTCAATTGGATGTTTGTTTGTATTGTTATAGAGGATTATAGCGTGTTGGATTATGTATGTTATGTATTTTCAATTTCATGGTGCAAGGTTGAAGATAACAACATAGTTAGGTGTCTTGCAAGGTGAAAGAACGTGTCTTGATTGTATAGGTTGTACATTTGAGTGTGATAAGTGACATTTTTCTTGGTTGTTTGCAAGAAAGATTAGATGTAGCTCTTGAGGAAATGTGAACCAATATAAATCTTCTGCATGACTCTATCTTCTATGTAAAAATAAATAAATTGTTCTTGAAATAAATTGCTCCTATTGTGTTCATTAAACTATTTAATTGAATCTACCTGATTTCTTTTGGTTCTTAAACTATATAAATTGTATTTTACAAAATCTGATTCATTTAGTTAAATTCCAATTCATTTTCAAAAATTAAATTGATTAAATTTGTATTTCAGTTGATTGTTTTTGTCCAGTGCAAATTTGAGAAATTCACATTCACTGTCTTGATTATTAACTTGATTGATTGAGGTGTTCAATTAGCTGAAAATTTGCATTAAAATTTCTTGGTGTTATTCAAATTGATTGATATGTAATTCAACTAAGTGAAATCTTCTTAATTGCACTGTTGCGAGAAATTTAACTCAATTGTTTTCTATTTGAAATCGATTGTTTTTCTGGATTGCACTTGCAAACCATTGGTCTAAGAAATTTATTGAAAATTGTCATTCTTTCTAAACCATATTTGAACCTTATAGAGCAAAAAAATTTAATAGTTCAATTCCACCCCCTCTCTTGAACTCAACCTAAAGTGTTTTTATATAGTTATCTAGAAGAGTGTGATTCGTCTAGTATCAGTTATAAGATGTAACCTCTCTTTCTAGTAAACAATCTATGATCTTTTAGATCACTTTCTTCGTAAACCTTTTTATTTTAACCAAAAGTGGTTGTTTTCCAAAGAATACTCAGCTCTTAGCCAGGACTAGTTGTTATTCTAAAGAATACTTAATGATTTAGCCAAGAGTGGTTGAGTTACAAATAATATTTAGATCTTAGTAAGAAATGGTTGCATTCTAAAGAATAGTTGATCTTAGCCAAGAGTGGCTGTTTTCCAAATAATACTCATGTTTATCTAGAATTAGTTGGGTTCAAATAATACTTGCTTTTTGTCTTGCAATGTTAGTCTGCCACAATGAAACTTGATCGTGTTGATCCAAAATTAGACATAGTATGGATTATTAAACATACCACTATAAAAATATCTTGTATAAATATTTCTTAAAATATTTTTATAATACATGTTATTAATCTATAACTAATATAACAATGAGTGTTTTACGAAAACAAGTTTTTGGAAAACATTTTTTAGACTATCTGTCTATTAGCTTGAAATGTGTCTAATGACCCTTCATAAGACGTAATCTTTTAGAAAGCTTGCTTGATAATGTGTCAAGTATAAACTTTTTTGCTAGAACCTATCAAACGAAACTTTGCGAAAAGTTTTAAAAATTCTAAAACACAACTTGACCCTCCCTTCTTGTGTTTTTGGCATGTTTTCACATGGTCCTGACTTTTACTCAATATGAGATAAAATCAATTTGACCTAGGTCTAATAAGTTATGCAAAATATGATAATGTTTCTTCAAGTAGAAGTTTACAATTAATGTTACATGAAGAGCATTTAATGCAAGCATCAACGTATGCAAGGAAGGATGTAATTGAAGAATAAGAACTTATCAATGTCTCACAATGGTTAGAAAAAGATTTGCAACAATTGTCTTTTCAAATCTCTATAAATAGAAATAACCTTTGAAGAGGGAAGAACATTTGCTCGCAAACTAAATAACAATATTATAGAGATAAAAAATCTCAAGTGAAAAAGGGTTGCAATCTAGCCTTTTGATGGTTATTTAGCAACATAAAAGAGTGAACCTTATCTTGTATTCGTTTTACGATGTAATACCTCTTTAAGTTAGCAATCTTGTGATCATATATCTTGACAACAAATGTTTTAGCTAAGAGTGGTTATTGTTCCAAAGAATACTCAGTGTCTTAGCCAAAAGTGATTGTTGCTACAAAGAATACACTATAATAAATTATTGATTTACCTACAAATTATTACATACGGATTCTTATCCGTAGGTAAATTTAGCATTACTTACAAATTTTTCCTACGGAACTATGTCATAAGGATTTTACCTATAGAAAATTTTGTAGGTAATTACATACGGATCTTAATTCATAGGTAAATTTGGCATTACCTATGTATCTGTTACTTATGGATTTAGATCTGTAGGTAATTACATACATAGACTTGTGAAAAAATGAACAAGTATAAAATTAGTTTATATATATCTTTCTTCACTCTTAACTCTTTAAATTACATATTATTAAATTGTCATCTAATATTAAAGAAATTGTTTTTAAACCACATTTGCAAAAAACATATTTTGATGGTGAATATGTCAAATGAACACTTCATCTCATCATTCCATAAAACACTACTCTTACAAAATTATTACAAAACTTTTTACACAATCATTTTGTACTTTAGGAGTTGTCATTATAATCTTTTCACTTCTTAATCTTATAAAATTACAAATGTCAACAACGCATTTGACTAAATTTAACATAATGGTATTATCATAAACATAGTAAATAACTAACCAAATTTTGTATTTTGTAAAATATTTATAAAGAAACAACACAAAACACCATCTCACTAGAGTGCTAATTTGTTTTGGACAATTTTTTATCAACACAAAAAATTTATAAATAAAAAAGTCGATTCTTTTTTTAAACTAACAATGTTAAATATTTTTAATGTTATATTTCCACCTACTAAATATATTAACTAAACACTTATCGTCAAAAAAAATTAAATATCTAAAGACAAATTGATAGTATATGTTTGACGTTTTATAAATAAATAATAAATATAACTTTCATCCTAGCATATGACTTAAAATTAGTCATACCTTTAATATATGATATTAGAAAATCATTTTTTTTCTTTTAAAAATAGCTTTTTGGATGAAAGATAATAAATCTAAACTTAATTAAAAAACATAAACATAAATAAAAAGTTTGTAAAAAGAAGAAACCACTGAAATGCTTTAAAAAGAAATAAATTCTTTAATAAAAATAAGCATAAATGCGAGATGAAAATTAAAACACTTAAGAAAATAAACTGCAAAGAAAAATACAAAGCAAAAGACAGATTGTAAATAGATGATAAATGCGAAAAATAAACAATGAGAATTTATCGGAAAAAAAAGGTGTAAAATTGTAGTGCTAAAAACAAATCTGTATATACATAAATAGTTTAACATATAGATCTACCAAGCAAAAGAGTTAGCTTAGTGGTTGTTAAAGTTCAATGATTGTCTATGTACCTACAACTTCACGTGATAAAAACAAATGCATTTGATGATAATTTGTAATCAGATGGTAAAGTAACTATAATTTCATAAGCTTTTACATAATGATTTTTAATCAATATCCTTAAAATTTAAAAAAAAAACATATAGAGAAAAAATATTTTTTGTGGTTGGGAAAAAAATAAGAGTTCAATCAGCACAAATACGCAAGAGACACTGGATAATTATGTCTTGTTTGTATATGCAGATGGGAGGAGGGAGAGGTTGCGAAAAGATAAGAGATTGAAAGACATAATATTTATTTATATTTAAGTTACATATTTAATATGTTATAAATATTTATATTTTTTATTATAATAATAGCAAATAATTTTAAAAAGTAAATAAAATAAATTATTAATAATAAAATAATCAGTTTTTTAATATTTTTTACCTTTTTAATGTAATTAAATAGTTTCATTTTTTTAATTTTATTTGTATTTTTATTTTTTCACTTTTAATCAAATACAGTTACATAGATAAGACTCTTTCAAATATCACATTCATGCTGAAAGATAATTTTGTTTCCTATGTAAATAAAATAAATTATTAATAATAAAATAATCAGTTTTTTAATATTTTTTACCTTTTTAATGTAATTAATTAGTTTCATTTTTTTAATTTTATTTTTATTTTTATTTTTTCACTTTTAATCAAATACAGTTACATAGATAAGACTCTTTCAAATATCACACTCATGCTGAAAGATAATTTTGTTTCCTATGTTTTCTATGAATTCTTAAATCAAAGACTAGCAATTTTTAAAAACTTTCAATTTATGATTTTATTCTTCAAACTTTTTTAAATAAACATTTATAAAAATTTGTAAATGTCTGGTTTTAAATAAATAATTATTATGGTACCTAGTAAGGCTAGATTCACCCGAATCTGCTCAGCCTACCATTGATTACCAATCAATAGTATTTATTATTATTGATTCTAGTAATTGGTGATTGGTACAAAATCAAAATCAATATTGGGAAATATATGGTTTTTAATAACAGACCTTATAAGGGAGTTATCTGACTATAAGGGAGTATCACCTATATTACTATCCTCTTACTCATATCTTTTTAAACACCTTTGTGCACTCTTATCTGACTTGAGCGTCGGAGAGTCTTTTGGACCCCCATTCGGTTCAACGTCATCAACTCGGTTGCCACCAACACTACAGCGGACGATCTCCACTCGGGTCAGGTAAGAACATTTGGCGCCCACCGTGGGGTCAGGTAAAACTTTTCCTAACCCACAAGATAACATTATTATTCTAAAGAATCATCTTAATCCCTCCATTTTCATTTTACATTCAAAGATTATATTATTTTATTAATTTTATATAAGGGATATAAAAGCGTAATGAAAATTTTAGAATATGCATTATTAACATTTCACATAAATATTTACCAATATTATACTATGAAACTTATTAGTTAGTCATTTTGCACTAAACACAATTTCTCTTTATTTACAAGGTGAAGTTACATACAGTAGTTCTATTATACCTTTGCATAGGAAAAACCCTCAAGTTGTATGTTAATTTTATATTCACACTAACCATATATTTTTTTGTGATTTAGATGAACATGCAATTTATGAAATTTGTATATATAAACATTACAATTATGCTTTTGAAAAAAACCAAATGGTAAATAAATCAAAAAATATTTGCCAAGAATTACGCATGAATGGATAAAAATATTTTTTAAGCAAACGCTTAATTCTGAACACATTTTAATGTTATATATTTTATTTATAATTTAATTTTCATATACCCATGTTACTCTAAGTACTGAGGTAGTTTAATTTTATATAATGTGGTTATTTATCTAAGATTTTCGGCAGTGTCAATGGTTGCTATGAAACTAGCTTCTGCGGTTGCCTTGCATATTTTAGTTTTAATGGAACTCTCTTAGGTTTTAGTCAATTCATGCAATCAAGGTGGAAAAACAATTCTTATTTTTTTGGGAAAGTGATAAGGGTCACGTGGTCACATCGTGATCCTAATGCAAGGAAAAGTGGCAGGGGGAATATGTTAGTTAAGAACTTGGCAAAATCCATAGATAAGACGGGGCTATATGATTTATTTGAAAAATATGGGAATATTTTGTCCAGCAAAGTTATTTGTTTGAAGATGGAAAAGCGAAGGATGTAGCTTTGTTCAATTTGATTTAGAGGAAGCTACAAATAGTGCCAATGAGAAACTGACCACCTCATTCGTGCCTACAAGGAGAAGTGTACACGCTGAAACACAACCCCTCTACCACAACCAGCGGGAGGAGGTCGCCATTATCCTCGTCATCCGTTGTGGCTACAACCTCGCCTAACCCGCCAAGTTCGTCCTCCAGTGCCACAACAAGATGGAGAAACTCCACCATCAAATCCTCACAAACCCTAACCTCTGACTCAAATTGAACAAAGTTACATCCTTCGTTTTTCCCATCGTTATACACGATAACTTTGCTAGACAAAATATTCCCAAATTTTTCAAATAAATCATATAGCCCCGTCTTATCTATGGATTCTGCCAAGTTCTTAACTAACATATTCCCTCTACCACTTTTCCTTAAATTAGGATCACGATGTGACCACATGACCCTTATCACTTTCCCAAAACGATAAGAATTGTTTTTCACCTTGACTGCATGAATTGACTAAAACCCAAGAGAGTGCCAATGTTTCGACCTCAAGTTCGTTGAGATGGCATCGCTAGGATCAATCACCACATCTGAGGTATTGTCCGTTTTGGAGCTCAGTTGCTCCATCACGGTTTTGTCCTTAAAAGGCGCTTCGGTAGGTTGAGGGAGGAAGGTGTATATAAACTAACCTTGGCCTCGACTCCTATTAGGTGTACTATTGGGTGTACGGTACATTATAGGTTACCCACACGCCTCTTACCATACAGGTTATCCAGGCCGATATGTTATTGGCCACTCCCATATATTAGTCTCTTCACTTGACTTACATTGGGGCAAACTAAATTCTTAGTTGTTTCCAAACCACCCATTTCAATTAAGGTAAGAAAATCGCAATTGTATATTCCTAAAAGCCAAAAGCAGACAAAGGGAAACTCGTCCTTAGTCAGCATGATCATACTTCAATAATCACTGGTTTTGGTTTCTACTACATTTAATGTATAGAATGAGGTTATCATTCGAGAGTCTTCACCTCCACTAGTTGAGCTAATTACTAGTGGCTTAAACACTGAGAGTAAAATTTACATATCAAGTGATTCCATCAAGATTCCTCATACTTTTCTCAAAAGAGTAAGGGATCTATGATTGACGGTATTTGCTCATTATTTATATGTTATAAAATTTCAATAACTTGTTTTATTTTGTCAATAAGAATCTAATTTTCTAGGGTTTCTTTAAAACTAAACATAGGAGTAAGATTATTTTATTTTAATCTTTTTCCCTTATATCGATTTGATCTATATCTATATTATACCTCTTTATTCATGGGAACTTGACACATCGATAACTAAAACAACAATCAATGTCAAACATGTTTTGAGTAGTAATTGATGAATCTTTATTTGTATGTTTATCATTTAGGATCTATCAAACATAAATTCCAATCAATTATGAACCATCAAAAACCAAACTCAATCAATAAAAAAGAGGATAGAAACAAAATACACGAAGTTAACCGATTAAAATGAAGAAACCATTAAAATCATGTAGTAGAAACAAAAAATAATCAATTCAATCTATAAAAGTAATTAGGAATTCATGAAATATGATTTGCACAATACAAAGTTGGAGTAGGAAGCATAAAACTTAAAGAAAAATTCAAGAATAATTAAAATACAAAAGATGGAAGAGAAAAAATGATAAAAAAAATACCTTTTTTAAGAGAAAGATAGGTGCAAAAGAAAAATGTCACTTGAATTTAGAAAATTCAAGACTCGTGAGAAAAGTAGTGCATATCTCTAGAGAACTCATGGAAACGAATAAAATTTCTCTTCAATCTTCAATTTCATTTATGATTTATGTTAAAAATGAATAAATACATACCTATCTAGGCTAGCTTGAGAAGAAGAAGAGCTTAATGCTTCTTTGGTTAATGTATCTACTTTTCCAAACAAAACACTTACATGGAATATAAAGAGATTAAGTATTATTTTGTTAATACACTTAATTTGTCAATCCAGTCTCTTGTTCTTGAAACTTAACCTTATTTCAAACTAAGTGTCTTAAATTTTTCCTTGAAAAAAAGAAAACATGTTTTCTATATTTTTATTAATAAGTAAATTAGGAAAAATATTGAAAGAAATGTACTTTTATATACTTTTTTTATTTCTCTTATAAATCTTCCTTTTGTAGTTTTGATATTGACTTTAAGTTTATCTTCTTTATTTTTTCTTTCTTGAAATTTTGTAACAAGTCTTCTTGCAGCATATCTTATTTGATGTGGAATCACATCAATAACCCCTCATTTGCTATAAACTTACATACAAGCTTAAATAATTTAAATTTATTTTATCCATGTAATTTCTCTTAATCGACTATTTTATTTTCCAAATCCAATTATGAAAATGATTATGAGAGGCACAAGTTTTGTAGGAACAACTGGCTCTAGAAGGGGGGTTGAATGGAGCGTGAACTCAATTCGCTATAAACAAGAACCAACAAGTAAGATTGTCCAAGGCAAGAATATATAAGCACAGATGAAGCAGTTTTATACTAGTTCACCCTACTCTCTTGGGCTACGTCCAATTCTCCCTTGAACAAACCATTCAAGAGGTTTCACTATATCATAAATGGTTACAACGAGTACACAAACTCTCCAGGTTATAACTAGTACACAAACCTCTCAAGGTTATAATGAGTACGCAAACCTCTCCAAGTTATCACGAGTACACAAACCTCTCCAGGTTATCACGAGTACACAAACCACTCCAGGTTATACCAGTCCCAATCTCCCCCTGAGATCAAGACCACTCAAGATTGAAATAAACTCTTTTGAAACAATGAAAGTTCACAAGGGTTTACTTCACAATAGTGAAGAATTACACGATGGTTTCACACAATCCAAAACTCTATATGCTCTTAATAACAAATTGACAATAGACACTTAGTATATTTTCTTCCATGTATTATATGATGTATTTCTCTTTTTGCTTCTTGTTTTTTTAACTAGAAATGGTCCTCTATATGTAGCTTTTTAGAAACTAGTTATTGGGATGCTTGAACAGAGCAATCTTGACTTTCTGATGTATGAATCTAAAACTCTTTAATCTTTATACTGCATTAAACTTGATTAATTCTGTATCGAAAATAATTTAAAATAACATAGAGAAATTATATGTGAGATACTCATCAATAATTTGAATAATTTCCATTATGAACAAATCTGAACATTAAAACATAATATGATATCAAATTAATTAATCACATTTAAATATTTCATAATAACTTGAATGATTTTCATTATGAACAAATATGAACGTTAAATCACATAATGCTATAAAATCAATTTAAATCAAATCAATAACACATAAAAGTAAATAGTAAGAAAACTTATCTCTTTATGGACCACCATGTGTCTGCTGCTGTAATAATAATGATAATTGCGCAGTGTATATAAGTCATTAAATATAAATGTAAACTTGAGTTTGTTTTGTTATCATCAAAACTACTTTATCAAAAGATTTAATCCTCTAACGAAACTTTGGCCCGTCTAATGTTTAACAAGTTTGTTTGTCAATACTCTCTCCATGACCTTCTAATCAAGGTGTTGACAAACAAGAGATTAGGGGTTTACAACTTTTCAAGAACCTATCTTGAGTGTCCTGACGGCCTAATTCAATTCTCATAAATGAGATTGAGATGGACCCATTTATTATCTCAATTTCCTCAACAAAGAGTCTAGTTCCTATCATATAACAAGCTCGACGTCGATGGCAAGTGAAATTTCTGACACGTATGGGTCTTCTTTGGAAAACCATATTCAAGATCCATCAAAGAAACGCTGAAATTCAACTAGCTAAAAGAATTGATTCAACTCCAAATCTACGAACCAGTTTCGAGGACAAAACAAAACAATTTGTTTACGATTCCAAAACAATGCAAAAACAACATTATACTCTCAAGATGCAATGAATGTAGACAAAAATTCGACCAAACTTGATAACATAGAGTCTATAAATAAGAATAAGGCAGAAATTATAAAGATTCGAGAAAAAAAAATCTTGATGAAACAAAATCCTCTAATCGAGTCAAGAGTATTGAGGCTAAAATCCTTGAATTGCAAAAATAATTAGACAAGTTAAATGCCCAAGATGAAAAGATCAAACTGTCAAAACACTCCTAGAAACTAAAGATCGAATAGTTACGAAATTCAAACTTGACTCTCTCTCAAAACCTAACTCAGGTTTCCACTATTAACTCTTCTTTCAATGCAACTAAATAGACATGGCCTAACTTGTAGAAACAACATCAAGATTTAATATCGAAAAATACATCTAAAAAAAAAGTTTTTGTAAATTCAATTATTTGTATTAATATATGCACTTTTCTCTTCTTTCTTTTTGTTATTACCGGTTTCTTTACTCAATAATTTAAACTTCGTGCTTTCTATTTTATTCCTTTTTAGTTACATTTATTGTAATTCTGTCAAAATACTTATTTTAGTTACATTAATTAATAACACCGAGTTTATACAACAAACATAAAATTACTAAATATAACAATCATTTAATAATATTAATTAAATTAAAAATAATTATCTATTAACAATAATATACAAAAAATATTAATTAATGATAAAAATTTATTTATTTTTTTAAATTGGGATGTTAAAATATTTCTCATTTTACAAATAATTTATTATTGATTTTTGAAAAATTTTGATTTTAATAAATGAATTTCAAGTTTAAAATTTTAAATTTATCCCTTTATAATCCTTATCAATTTTTTTTAAAATCTTTTTCTTAACAATGAGTTTTAGAATTTTGTCTACTAATGGATAATGAATAACCTATTTATATAAATATTATCTGAACTCTTCTCGATTTTGATAAAAAAATCTTCTTATTAACTAGATAAGAATGTTAATAAAAGTAATGTCTACTTATTTTAAATTGAATATGGAAATAAAAATAAGTATATATATTTATCTTGTCCCTTAAGGTTTTCGTTTTAAATTTCTAAAACATACTTAGTTTATTAGATAAATTAAAAGTTATTTTCACTATTTTATTTGGTCTTTTATGTCATTTCACTTGAAAAACATTTCTCTTATAATACAATTTTTAATTATCATTTTCAATTGTTCTACTAATTAATATTTACCAAGTTCACTCAAGTCTCCAAGGTACTCTCTCTTTCTTCATGATCTCAATTACACATCTTTTTCAAAATCTTTCTTTCAAATGATGTATTGCATCTTAAAGAAGGTAAACTACAATATATCAAATTAAATCATTTACTGGACATGTTTCATCATTTCTACTCTTTTTTGATTTTTTATTTTTTATTTGTTTTTTTATCACAATGATGTAAAACTTTGTGTATTAAGTAACTAAAAAAACATGTCCTCTCTATTCTCTTTGATTCTTAGTTTCATCTTATTTGAATAACTTTTTTTTTATTACACAAGTTTTTCTTTCTTTTTCAACTGTTTAACCCATTCAATATCTACCAAGTTCACTTGAAGTACTTTCCTTCACAATATTTACAAAAATAACATTGTATAACTATAATTTCTTCTTTAAAAGTTGATATTAAAAAACAAAAATGTACATCCTTTTACATTAAATTTTTTATAATATCATGATTTTTTTTGTTGTAATATATTTTTTTTAAGAAAATTATTTAATTAATACTTTATAAAATATAAAGAAGAGACACAAATTTCACATTCATAAAAATTAAAAAATGGAAATTAATTTAAAATTTTAATTTAAAAATATAGACCAATTTAATCAAATTCAATGTCACTGTCTCTATCCCAATTTCCCAGTGGCTGCCAAACTTAGAAAATAAAAATAAAAATAAAAAGGTAAGTATAGTTGGGTAAATTTGGTGGAAATGTGGTTGTGTTAATGAATTTTTTTAATTTTGTTTCTGTAGGGAAATTACTTTAAGCTTATGTTTGAATAGGACATTTTAAGAGGCTAGTTATCTATTTTAAAGAATTTGGTATGCTTCATGACCAAATATGTTGTTTGGATAATGAATTTAGATATAAATTGAAATTGTAGAATTTTATTAGATTAAGTAGATTACTTAAGATTAAAGAATTTCAAATTCCACCTAAAAGATAAGAATTTAAAAATTTTCATATTTCCAAATTCACATTTTGGTCTTCGTAGTTTATTTAAATTTAGATTAATCGAACTTAACTTGGGCTCAAGTAAACTTGGCTTGACCTGATGTGGGATGAACTCAACTTAGTTTGACATGGCCCAGACCTGATTTCTTAGCCCAATATATGCCCAACTTGACTTAGCCCAACCTAACCCAATCTTGTCCCGGTCTGACCTGAGCCCATCCCAACTTGGATTCAACACGACTTGGACTCGACTGAACTTGATGCCACATGGGTCGAGCCCAAAACGACTGACCATGATCTCACCCCAACTCAGCTTGACTTGGACCCAAGTCGACTGGATTGATTGGGCCTATGCCGACTCGACTCAACTAAACCCAAGTCGAATCGGCTCAGCTTGGACTTGACATGACGGTCTTGATCGAGGTTCTTGATCAGACTATGACCCAGTTAGTCCTAGCTCAACTTAGTCGAATGGTGGTTGGCCTCGACTTGATAATAATAATAATAATAATAATAATTATTATTATTATTATTGTAATAATAATAATAACAATAATCGTAATTAAAAAATAACAATAATCATAATTAAAATAACAATAATAATAATAAAAGTAATTACAGTAGTAGTAATAATAATAATAACAAAATTATTATTATCATAATAATTAAGAAAATAATAGGAATATTAATATTGATATTAATATTAATAATTATTATTATTATTATTATTATTAAGATAATAATAATAAACTATGAACATGATAAGAATATTAATAATAATTATAATATGAATAATAATAATAATTAGACATTAATAATAGTAATAATAATAATTAAAATAATAATAATTATTAAATTTGTAATTATTATTATTATTATTATTACTACTACTATAATTACTTTTATTATTATTATTGTTATTTTAATCATAATTATTGTTATTATTATCATTATTATTACAATAATAATTATTATTGTTATATTATTATTATTATTACTATTAATAATAATAAAATTGTGTGAATATGAAAATTAATGAGAATATGAAAATGATAAAAAACTAAACATAATGAAATTTAATAGAAAAGTATGTAACATCCCATATTTTTCATATAATATAAACTTTATTGCATAAAAATTATATAATAAACTTGAATATAAAAATTCATACATTCATCATGTATTTCAAAATATACTTTTTCACATAAGATTTAATAAAAATATTTTCGTAAAATTACATTTAAAATAAAATTAAATAAAATAAAGTTTCTATATCAATTCACTGGGGACTCACACCACTTGCCAAATCCTCACGTGTAATACACAATCATCACAGATTTAAAAACAAACAAACATCACACAAAAAGAAGGGTAAGTTAGAGACTTTTAAAAAAATGTTTTAAATTTCTATCCCAACCAAACTACAACAAATCAAACTTTCATAATTCATCTCATATCACACATATACTGACTCACATTCTGGAAGACTTGTGTATTGAGTTAGACTCAGAGGTTTGCAACTGTCATATATCATCTATTTGTTCCGATCAGGCTCATATTTCAAACCTCGGACATAGTCTGTCCTAATTAATTCATATTTCAAACCTTAGGTACAATTCTCATATGCACAGGGTTAATCCATATGTCGTATTCCGATCAGCTCATATTTCAAACCTCGGACATGGTCATATGAACCTCCTTCGACTCTTCACTAATTGGTATTCTTCACTAATTAGTAATCTTCATCTATATGAATCCAGTCCAGTTTATATAGATGAAGATTACCAATTAGTGAAGAGTCGAAGGAGGTTTATATGCCTATGTCTAAGATTTGAAATATGAGCTGATTGTAATAGGACATATGGATTAACCCTGTGCATATGGGAACTGTATCTGAGGTTTGAAATAAGAACTTATCAAAACAAATTGTATCCGAGGTTTGAAATATGAGTTGATCGGAACAGATGGATGATATATGACAGGTGCAAACCTATGAGTCCAACTCAATGCACTAGTCTTCCAAAAGTAGAGAGTCCAGTGTCTTTGTATGTGAGTTAGTATATGTATGGTATAAGTTATTTTAAAAATGTGATAGTGACAATGTGATGTATGAGATGAACTGTGAAAGCCTTATTTGATTTTTTGTAGTTTGGTTGTGATAGAAATTTAATTTATGAAAATACATTTTTTTTAAATTCTCTAGCTTATCATTCTTTTCGTGTGGTATTTGTTTTGCTTTTAAATCTGTGATGCGTGTATTACTCGTGAGTAGAGGACTTGATATCCTTAATGAGCTGATGAAGAAGTTTTATTTTATTTTATTTTACGATTGTAAGAAGATATTTTTATTAAATCATATGTGGTAAAGTATATTTTGAAATATGTCATGAATGTATGAATATTTATATTTAAATCTATTATATAATCTTTATGCAATCAAGTTCCTATTATGTGAAAAATATAGAATGTTACAGTACATATAAGGAGGAAGCAATTTCAGAAAACATTCTTGAAATCACAAAGATGTTATTTTCAAAGAGAAATGTTATAAAGACACTCTATCACTTCCTTACAAAGAGGTTTCTTTTTTTTATATACATATTCATACATTACTTTTTACAACATGACAAAGATAAATTATTTATAAATCTAGCCAGCCAATAATTTTCAATTATAACATGTGAACAAATTTATGGTAGACTAACTTCTACTTTCTTTAAGTTTTGTGAGATTCTTGTTTATCTTCAATATAAATCTTCAGGTTAAGGACATGGACTAGACAATGATGATTCTGCTTATGAGCCCATCTTAAGTTTCTCAAAATCACTCTTAGAATGAAGAATGTAATATTATAAAATTTGTAAATGTGATATTATTATTATATTTTTTATGTAAATAAAATAGAAATCGGCAATTTAGCCATTCGGCCATGGTTTCTTACCTCTCGGCCTCTCGATTTCTTAACTTTCGCCCCTTCGACCTCTCGGCCTCTTGATTTCTTAACTTTCGACCACTCAACACTCGGCTTCTCGACCAATTTGGTTTCTCAATATATATATATATATATATATATATTATATCATATATGTATGAAGTGCTTGGAATTTATTATTTATATATATATATATATATATATATATATATATAATATTCAAATTAAAATTGCATGTCCTAATTGTTGAATATTTTCTCCACTAGTTACGTTTTATACTTTTATTTGTCTTCTGCCATCATATTTCACATGTGTGATCATGTTTTGGACAAAATTTAGTTGATTATTAAGGGTTTTTAACTTCCACATGTCATTTTCAAATACATGTTAAGATTGTAACTATTTCACATGCTCCTCCTTAAATTAAGGAACTTTCCATATACTTGATGTAACTAACCACATGTAACTCTTCTAAATCAAGAAACCACCCATGTGTTAATCTAAATTAGAAATTAACTAAAAATTAAACATAGGATTAATAAAATATAATCATTAGCTTAATTAATCACATGCCTTTGTAACGTGACTCTTCGTTTGCTTGACCATGACACATGAGATTATAAATAAAGGGTCTAGCCTATCTTGTAAATATTTTTGTGAAAAATATGAGATTGGACATAACATTTTTGTTTATCAAACTCCATAACAAGATGATGTTGTTAAAAGAAAAAATAAATCATTAGAAAAAGCTTGGTAGAACAATGCTATATGTATTTAACCAAAATATTTTTGGTTGATATAATTAATATAACTTATTATGTTCTGAATAGGATGTTGACGAGACTTATTATCAAGGGTAGAAAATGAAAGAGCATTTATGATAATTTTTTTACTTTTAATAAAGTTATATATTGATAGATTTCTGATTTGTTTTAAAAGTGATCTTAGTTATTTATTTAAGTTAATTTTTCTATTTTATTTCTCACTTTAACAATTTGTTTTATGCAAGTCATACTTGAGCTTTCAAACTCGAACTTTTAAATTCCTGGTATCCTTCGAAATATAAGGGAGATTAATTTTTCTTTAGATTGCAAAGTCTCACTATAAAAAAAAAAAAAGAGATATTTAGTGATATTAAAAGTTTGTTATTATTTAGACTATTTCAATCATTATTTAGTATAATAATTGAATCAAAGTTTGAATTAAAACAGTCACTAAAAGCTTAATTATTATTATTTTTTAATTGTGATTGATTTTAGAGGTGTCTCCTTATGCTTAATTTATTGAATGCTAGAATATTGGTTACATAATAACGTATTACTCAAATATGTGATTGCAATTTTAGTGGCAATCTTTTTTTTTTTTTAAATAAATCATAGATTTATAACAATATTAAAAACTTAATAAAAATTTAGGTGACTAATTTAGTCATAATTTTTTAGCCTTTTAAATTTATGTAAAGTCAATCACAATTTTTGCCGCAACAATAAAAAAATAGGATAACTTTTTTACACTATTTAATTTCAATGTTTTAATTTTTTAAATTTATTCAAAACTAATGGCAAATTTCATCACAATATTAAAATATAATATAACTTTTGGTTGTAATTAGTTCATAACTTTTCAACTTTTAAATTTCATTTAATAATCAATTGTAGATTAAAGGCCAATAAAAATTTTGATTGCTATTTCAGACATTATTGTTAACCATTATTTAATTTTAAAACTATATAATTTTATGCTTATTAATAATTACTAAATTAACATGATACTCTTATTACACAATCTATTGACAATAAATATTTTTAATACTTAGTTACATCCAATATTTTATCAATATATGCAAACTTATAATATATAATAAAACTAAATATAGTTGTAGTAATATAATGTGTACTATAACAAATTCTCTACTAAATTTGTTAAAAGTCAAGACTCAACCCTACTAAATAATAATCAATACAACTTAAATGTCAAACAAAACTTAAATAATTCAATCTAAAATGATTGCAATAGACTAATGAATAGACTATAGTATTTGTCAATACTCGATTTGGTCCGGATAAATAAATTAAAATTAATAAAATAAAAAATGTGTCTACAATTAAATGAATAATCAAAATAAAAAAATAAGCAGAAAATAATAAATAGAAAAAATATATATACTTGATTAGTTTAGGTTTTTATTAAAATAAATAAATAATAAAACAAATAAAAAGAGGTTTGAATTTATCCATTTTTTTTACAAAACATAAAAAATAATAACACTTAACAAAACAGAAAAAACAAATTAAATAAAAAATTAATAAAGAAATGAAATGAAAAATCAAATAAATAAAAAAATAATTAACATAAAAATAAAAATAGAATAATGAATAAAAGGAAAATACATAAAAATAAATTGAAACTGATTTAAAATTGCTTCTTTTAATTCATCTTTAAAATAATAATAACAAAAAGAGAATCAATCAATCTTAAAATTACTCTAAACCACCCATGTTCTCATTTCACAATAACAAAAAATATAAAAAATAAAATATGACCGTCCTCAAACTGTTTCATCTCACGTTCATCTACACTTCATCTTTAATAATAACAAAAAAAGAAAAAAGAAAGAGTCAATCTTTCAAAACTGCTCTGAACTAATTTCAGAATAAAAATATATTAAATAATAAAAAAGGAGATTCACTTAAGTGGTAACTGGTCTTACGTTAAGAAGGAACGATTGATCACTTCGAGAGATACGAAGAAAAAGAGGAAAAAAGGAAGAAAAAGAGAAAAAAAGAGAGAGAAAGTAGAGAAGAAGAGAAGATTCATTCTCCTGTCTTACTATCCTATCTCAGTTTAAAACTGAGAAGCAAGGAACTTTTGGAAATGAGACTATCATTTTTGAAGAACACTCATAGGTATGATTTGTAAGGTTTAGATTTTCATATGGATATTGAAGTTTGAAATTTGTAAATCTTGTGTTCTTATCTTCCTGTGATGTTTTTTTATTTCTTCATCATTTCATTTTCATATAAAGATAATAAAAAAATAAAAAAGGAGGTTCGTTTGCTTTTTATGACATTTTGTTTTTTTTCTCTTATTTATTAAATAATAAAAAAATTCATCATCTTCCATCTTCCATACATTCTTCTCTGTATTTTGTCCATGTATTTTGTGCTCCCAAAACCACTCCAAAACAGCCCCAAAACAACCTCTATTATCACCCACTGTGCTTCCTATTCGCACCCCCACATTACCATTGCACCACCAACCTAAAAAAAATAATAAAAAAATGAATTCGGGCCTTTGGGGTCATTTCAAAACTACAACCTTTTTTATTTGTGTACCTCCATATTTTAAGCTTATATCTTGCATATTTTATTTTTTTTTGTGTTATAATTATTATTATTTTAATAAAAATTAAATTGGATTACTACAACTTTGTAAATAAATTTTTGGAATATTATATTTATCAATAATGTTAGATATCAAATTGTCACAAGCGTCATATGATATTTAATATTATTGTTCCAAGGTTTCTTAAATATAAAAATGGCCGTACGCGTCACACGATATTTAATATAAAACTTTGGAAATAAAATTTTGGGATATTATATTTTCAATGATATTAGATATCAAATGACGACACGCATCATACGATATTTAATATTATTATTCTAAAGTTTTTAAATATCAAATGACCGCATGCATCATACGATATTTAATATAAACTTTAGAAATAAAATTTTGGAATATTATACTTTTTTAATAATATTAGATAGCAAATGGCCATACGCGTCATATGATATTTAATATTATTATTCCAAATGTTTCTTAAATATCAAATGGCCACACGCGTTACGCGATATTTAATATGAAACTTTGGAAATAAATCATTTTAATATCAAATATAAAAAAAAATTAATTATAAAAAATATCAACCTAACAAACAATCTTATCCAAAGAACTACGTAACCCTGATTCTCCATTCCTTACGGAGATACGTATGAGCAAGGTCAAACCTTGTCGGATCCCTTCCAAAAATAAAAAAATATTTTTGTTAGTTTTTATCTTCATTTTTGTCTCATTTTTTTTTGAAAATAAACATCTTGAAAATTACACTCATTTTATTTATTTAATTAAAGGTACCGTCTTAGAACGGGCGTTGTGGGGGTGCTAATACCTTCCCCACACGTAACCGACTCCCGGACCCAAAATCCAGTTTTCACGGATTTGCCTTATCATTTTCCGATTTTTCCATATAAACTATGGTGACGACTCCTCTGTTTTGAAAATTAAAATAAATATTATTTTTTTTACCGTAACCCCGGTTGCGACAGTACCTTTATAAAATATTCATTATATAAAGATATTTAAAATTTATAGTTTAAAGTTTATATTATATTATATATATATATATATATATATATATATATATATATAAAAAATTATTTATTTTTTTTAAGAATTCTTGTTATAATGGAAATGACATTGTTTTTATTGTAACTGAATGAATGATAATAATAAATAAGAAAACAAAAAGTATTAAAATTGATACATATAAGATTATAATACTTTTTATTAATAGAAACATTTATAATAAAAAAAATTGAATTGGAATGAATTAGTATAAAATTAAATATCTTTATAACAATATTATTGTACTTGTAGATATATAATAAAATCCTTCAGAAACTACTTGAACAAATTTTCTTACAAATTCTTTTTAGTTACCATTTATTGTATTACAAAAATATTTTAAAATATTTTTAAACTCTTTTTAACCATCTAAAAATAACTATTTTTTTTTCAATCTATCGAAATACTTTGTCATCAATTTGTAAATCTTTAGTGCATACTTCACTACTCCTCCTACTTAAAGTCAAATTATTTGAATTTTTCAATCTTTGAATTTTATATCAATAAGTGAAATTATTTTCAATTTATATAACTTTTATATATCTATATATATATATAATATAAAATAAAGAACTATTATATGTTCACAACATATATTTCTATAGAATAATCCTACAATTTCTTTTATTAATATTTATTAAATAATTTAATTTATATTTCAATTAAATATTTTATTATTAGAAATGGTGGTAAAGTGATTGTATAAGAAAAAATATTGTAAAAATATTTTTTTCCTATATTCAAATTAAAAAGAACTTTAAATTTAAGGATAAATTTAAAAATTACCTTTTTATTTAAAAATTATTAAATGATATATAACCTAGTTACCCGAATACATGTTAAATTGGATTGTTGCAAGATTTTGATAATAGTAAAAAAATAATATAAAAAATTATAATAACTTTTAATAAATATTGTATTTACCAAAATGTACTATTTTGAATCAGATGGTTCAAAGTGAAGAAAGAATAAAATGGTGTAACCTCTATTAGGCGCCGAATTCCCCAAAGAAAAGAAAGCCCTTGTGTTGAGTGGGAAGCGAAGGCATGGGGTTGACGAATTTCGTCCTGACCGTGGCGGGTGTGAGCGCTGTTGTGCTCCTCCTCAGGAGTGACGTCAAGCAATCTGCTTCCATCTTCCGCCGCAACGTCAAGCACATTCGTAACTGGCTCGAAGAGGAATCTGCCGCCTCTTCCAAGTTAGTACTTTTACTCTCTTTCTTCTTAGTTCTAATTAAAGTTTGAGTTTTTTTGGGATACTTGTACAAGAGAGACTGAATGGGAATTTGGGTTTTGGAGTGGTGAAATTTTAACTGAGATTGAACATCATAAATCCTTGAGTGAAACATTTAAGGGGTTTTGGTTTTTTTTTTTTTTTTTTTTT
>Ga0209489_101274_pt1 | contig 51467 bp, 11 predicted proteins | sample SiratrowhiteBW_FD_187527 | JGI IMG/M metagenome (GOLD analysis project Ga0209489, IMG submission 187527) | Root nodule microbial communities of legume samples collected from California, USA - Siratro white BW (SPAdes) (version 2) | ecosystem: Host-associated > Plants > Roots > Nodule | place...
TTTTTTTTTGTTGTTTTTTTTTTTGTTTTTTTTTACATCTCACAAAAAAAAATAATCATTTGTACAACAAATCTTACAAGGAGTGAACAACAATTAAGAAGTGATAAAAAAATATGAAATATATTTCATAGAACGCAAAAATATTATATAAATTGTATTAATAAAACAACTGAACAAATTGCATAATAACATTTCATACTATTTAGTAACCATCTGATAACATTCCATAAAACATTTCATATATCTATCAAGATTGAAAAATATTTTAGTCTTTCATGCGAATTTGATGACATTTATTTAAAGACTTCTTATTCGTGCACTCCCATAATAAATGTTAAAATACAATTTTGACCTTTAAAAAGTATATTTTAAACCAATCATACTTTTCATCCTCATTCACTTGCGGATTGTGTAATCCATAAATTATTGAATTCTTTTGAATGATTTATAAATTGTGTAATCTACAAATCATTCAAGATTTTTAAAAGCTGTAATATTTTTTTCATACGCCTCTATTATTATGTATTGTATATTTTGTAAGCTTTTATAATTTTCAAATTACTTACAGATTACACAATTTGTAACTTATGAATTACTTACCGATTATACAATCCGTAACTCATAAATTCTTAGGCATACCTAAAATTGAAATATTAAAAATTATGGAGGTAGAGGAAGATTCAGTGAAAGCGCGGGAAGAAGCAGGTCTTATTTGAAGTAATATCTTTTACATCCTTTTAAATGGAATATAGGTCCAAGAAGCTATATATTTTTATTTTCTATCAAATTATTTTATTAAAGTTAAAATTTAATATTTATATTAATTTAAATTTCATACACTTTTGTCAAAAAATTATCTGCTATTTTAAATTTTAAAGGACATACACTGTGTGCACCCTCACTTATGCCACCAAACAAAAAAAATATTCAAGGAAAAGACTACATTGGAAACAAGGTACTACTTTACTCTGAGAATGATTGGATAACAAGGCATACATAATCACACAAATGATCCAAACTGGTTTATGGTTACCTGTTTTGAATGAAGATCATAATCATCAATTCATTAAAAAGGAGTTGCTTACTAAAAAACGCATCTCTTGTATCAAATTAAAAGAATATTCCAAAGAACATCACTAATATATTTCTCCAAAATCACTCACCTTATTTTGTTCTCCTAAGTTCTCTTGAGTTTATCTTTCTGATTGAACACCTTGACTTCATAGTTTTGGAAAGATATACCAAAAGAGAAAAAATAAGAAGTCGCACAAACTAAACTTACCAAGAGGTGAGGGAAAAATTGAAATACTAAAAAAAAACAGTCGACTAGAGTTAACCACATATCATATTAAAAGCAAGGTCCCACAACTGAAAGAAAAAATTAAAAAGTGAAGTAATTTTTAACTAAATTGAGTAAAAATATCAAAGACTGACAAGATATTTAGTCCATTATCATTAATGTAATTCTAGAGAAGACTAATAATTCCAAGGGAAATATGTCATTTAAGCTTCTGCTATCACTGTTCTGATTTTGCGATACTTCTCAAGTTGATCAACATCTGAAGTGCAGCGGATTCTCTTGCTTCAGAAGGACTGGAACCCATTTTACCTTCAAATGAACACTGAAACTCCACTCCTCTAAAAGTTACACTGGCTTTGAATCCACCTTCAATAGAAACATTAGTTAGATTTGGTTTGTCACATTAGGGTGTATAATATTTTCTCAACATAGACACATTAATAACTACTGGCCTTTAATAAGGTGCAAAAAAAGCCCAATTATCAAATCTTAATTTTTTCTCATTAAGAGAAGTTATCCATAACTTGATTCAGAAAGAGAATTTATGACGCTTGTGCTTTTTAAAGTCTAGATTAGATAGACTTACCCTCTGACTGAGATAGATGATAAGTTGGCAGGACCCAATTGTTTGTGCGAGATATATCATCCAGTTCCTGCAAGATTTACATTGTTCTAAATACTTTATTTCAATGAAAATAAGGAGTATAGTGGGCTTTCTGCTAATTAATAAGTAATGTTCGTATATTTTTTTAAGGCAATAGACCCCTCCCATAATGTATATTATTGAAAAATGTCAGACAAGAAAGAGAAAAGATCACATAACAAAGGTAGGTAATAATATCAAACTGAGGTATATAGTTGAAGACTTGCATTGATTAATAACCTTTCCGGAAAAATGAGCTTTTAGTGAGCAGTAAAAATGTGTACAATTGTAAAGATGAAGCCAAACAGTGTATAAACAACGCTATGCGTGACATTGTTCAAATTAACTACAATTAACATGCCCTACATAAGAACTTTTTAAAACCATTTCATTCTAGTTTCAATACTTTCATCTACCAGAAACAATCCTTCCAAGAAATTAGCAACACAACCATTTGATCCTGTGTGCAGACTACTAAATTGAATAATAAATCATCATGTAAGTGACAACATTTTACCTTTTACTGCAAGTAGGTAAATAGAACATTGCTTACCTCACATGGACTTTGTGTTATAAAGACAGCCTCTGACAACTTTTTCCTCTTAGGAGGTGAGCTTTGTTGTAGGAACACCCTTTCTTGATTCCTGAGCCATGTATCATTACAGTCTTCTATAATTGATTCAATCTTTCTAAAGTTATCTTCCCCATCTACATTTGTCAAAAAAAGACATGAAAAATCAGTGCTTGTTCACAGTTCATCTATAATTCCAGTATCTGGTACATAGTTCAATTTAGTGAGCCAGACAGTGAATCGCACTATTATCTGGTTCGCAGCTCACAAGTCAATTATTTTCTCAGGCTCTAACTAATTCTAGCATTAAAAAGTCTTCAGCATAGTATAGAATAGGACTGCAATTTGCAAATATAGCATATATCAGCCATCAATACTAAGCAATTGTGAATCTTCAGATGCTAAGGCAAAAGAGCAGGTGATCATTAACACAATTGTTCCCATAGCAAATTAAAAGATCCTCGCGGGGCATAATGAATACAAACAATGTTTAGTTTAATGGGATACCTTGCGAAAGAGACAGAATCATACAAAGTAGTCACTGTTTTGTGGGACTGAGTTTGGTGTTAAGTCCAATTCTACGATTAATTATAAATTGAGAAAATGCATAAAAAAAGCCAATAATCACTGCCTAAACCAGTACCAGACTTACTCTACAGTTTGACAGATAGCACAGGACACTGAAAGGAAAACACACCAGTTAATATTGTCTTCATATTTCTATCACAAACAGCAATCTCGTCCCCTATCTTGCGGCGCTGAAGGGCCTGAAATGGAGTAACTAAATCTTAGATATACGCAAATATAAAATTTTTTTAACAGCAATCTAATCCTTAAATTAAGTAAAACCAGCATAGTAGGTATGGCTATGCAAACAGAATACTACTTTAATAGTCACAACAACACCTGCGAGGATGTATATTGGGTACTATGTGATACTCCTTATTAATTAAATTAAAATTTTGCAGTAGGTAAGACAAAAATGATGGAAATAAATAGCTTACTTAAATGACAGTGTGGATTCAACCAACTTACTAATACTTATGTATATATAACTATACATAAGTTTTAAGGTAACATGTATATATGTTCTTCTAGGATAACAAGTGTATGTTCTCAGTGCCCATTCATAGCTACTGAGAATGAATATAAAGTACAATCATTCTTGTTATTAGAAGAAAGCAATGAAGTTTTACCAATTCATTCCTCTTTCGTATCAAAGCAGCTAGGGCAGTTTGAGCCACTCTCTTTTTCAAATATGAAGGAACTTTGAGCTTCTCCAGATCTGAGTCAGAATGATTTGCAATCTGAATACAGCCATCTGCAGTGTCTTCTTCAGATGAGATATTGGACCTATTGTCATACATATTGTGCAAAGAAGCAATATTGTTGATTCCACCTTCAGTAATGAGCATATTTGTTGAGTCAACATTTAAAGCCTGCCAAAACAATGGAACTAAGCTCAACAATCATGATAGAAGTGAGGTGCAGCTCACTTAGAAACAAATTATGATTTCGGTCAATAAACATTGAAATAAACCAAATTTTGAAAACGTATATGATAAGCAACACATTAATGATATTATTTATTTATCAATAGAATAATAGCACTGAAAATGTTTCATGAGTATCGAACATGATTATCTGACAATTTTACAAAGCTTAAATGAATATTTACAAAACAATTTTGGTACATGTACTGAAGAACTTATCAATAAAATATAGGAAATATTTTGATAAATTTAACTATTATAACTATATCATAAGTTGATAATTAGTTGTGGGGACTTCACTTCCGGACTCTTAAGCTTTTATGCTCACAGGGACAGATACTATATTCAAGTAACAAAATTTTCATTACAGTCATGAATTATTCAAAAAATGCAACTCTTAGGTAGTGTTTGGCCAAGCTTTTCTAAGATTGGCAGACGCCCTTCTATTGAATCTCTTAAAGGGCTTTAGCAAAAATAAAGGTGCTTTATTTTCAAGCGTTTTTCTAAATTATTTGACCCAGGTTCTCTTTTAAAGTTGAGAGATATGCTACCCCATTTACCTTTACATAAATTAGTGTCAGAAAAGGTTAATAAATTAGTGTCATTTAAAGGATGCTGTTTCCTGTGGTGGTAATTATAAAGTAAGACAGCCGAACGCACCTAAAACAATAAAAAAAAAATCTCAAATAGGAAAATCAGTAACTAGAGATGATAATGTCCTTCTCATGCACTCCTATAGATCTATGATCATACTGTAATTTATAAATCATAAGGCAATATGAACCTGGATTCTTTCTTTCCATTTTAATGAGATGCAGAGGGACAAAACTAAATGAAATAGCATTGTAATTGCAAAGTACAAGATAAAACATGCTTTCAACACTCCATGCAACCAACACATGAAAGTAATGTAAATAGAAAAGTAAGGAAAAGGAAACATAAAAGTAAATATAGATGCCTTAAGTGGATCCTCAGTGGGACAAACATCTGATGGAGCCATGTTCAAGGTCTTCACCTGTTTTCAGAAGACACATGTTACTACTATCTTGACAAAACTAACTTATGAAGCTAATGCATAAGTGTAAGAAAAAACACAAACTAACTATATATATTCTTATTAAAACATAAATCAGAAACAACTCACACCCAAATTGAATATTCACATCAAACAAATTTTATGAAAAAAATTCTCAAAAATATTTAAAAAATATGAAGAATAATTAATTACAGTTAATGCAATGAAACTGATTATTTGTTAGCAATTGAGCTAATTTTTGTTATCTTAAAAATATTTTTATTAAGAAGATGCATAGGGTATGTTTCTTTTTTTTATTTAACTCCATATCTACAATCTATTTATTGTATAATAAAAGTAATCATCTTAAAACTGCAACTGATCATCATGCAAACACATCCTTAAAAATATTTATATAACAAATACACATCACTTAAACAAGATTGATCTCCATCTATAGTTTGCCTTCAAATAGGTTATTCAATCTTAATACCCCATTGGTAGGTTATTCAATCTTTTTCATTGAATACCCCATTGGTAGGTTATTCAATCTTTTTCATTGAATACCTCAATGTATGTGGAAACTCAGAAAAAAAGCTGCAAAAATAAATAAAATAAATAATTTAATCAATTTCAAAAGCCAAAAGAAAATCTCATATCATAAGAGTCATAGTGGAGAAAGAAATTGCAGAAACAGAGAAAGAAGGAATGAAAAATGCTCAATTCAAAACATTGACTCGTACATTTTACACACACCAATTTTTTATATCATATAAACTACCACGGATCAACATGCAAACACATCCTTAAAAAAATTAACTAACTACTTAAATATTCATATAACAAATACACATTCTTTAATTCAATATTCACATCAAACAAATTTCGGTCCCGTGAATTTCAGAAACTCTTTCCACTCAATCACAATATTTTGAGGTCAAACACGTCTTTAATCTTTCTCATTCAGTGATAGGTGTTGAACAGAAACTCGTCCAAAAAGCCACAAACACAAAAATAACAGAAAAAAATGAAAAAAAAAAGACACAAACACAAAAAAAACAAAAAAAGAAATTAATTGATTTCAAAAACCACACAAAATCTTACAGAAATCACAATGCAGAAAAGAGATTCCAGAGCAAAAGCAAACTCATCATAGCTACAGAGTGAAAAATGCTCAATTCAAATTATGGGCTCATACCTTCCTGCACACAAATTTATTATGACAGAGCATCTTGTAGTTTGATTGGGCAATCAGACGGTGAGGTTATAAGAGTTTTTTCAAGTCTCGGTCATAAATAAATTTAGGTTTTTCTTTTTTTCATCCTATTTGGTTTTTTACATACAATTATGAATTTTATTAATGGAAATACTCTAATTAAAAAAACAGAGTGATTAAAATGGCAAATGCAGCATAATAGAAAAACTAAACTAAGTGATATTGTTATGATTTCTGAGATCTTTGTAATAGTAAATTATTTTGCTTACATCTTACAATTAAAAATTATATTTTTTTCAAATAAAAATATTCTTACAAGATTGTGCTAGCGAGAATTTGAGGAAAAAAATATACATTTGCGAATTTGCTGTCATATTTCTGTAATTAAGTTTTCAAAATTGAAATGGATACAAGTTCTAAAATTAACTGGTCAAATCAAATTATTTTTTATAATACTAGTTTATTTTTATATGAATATGTTATAAAATTATAGTTCCACTCAAAAAAACTAGACATAGATTAGTATTATAATATCAGTAATTTATATTGGATATACTTATAGTTTATGAATATTATTAACTGTAAAGTGTAATAATCTTAAATGAATTGTATAATATCAATATTATTAATTGTACTCTTAAAATAATATTATTAAATATAAGGTGTAATAATTTTAAAGGAATTGTATTGTATTAATATTATTAATCGAATATCAAAGATACTATTAAAAATGTACATATTAATTGTAAGGTATAAATGATATAATATTGATATTATTAATTGTATATTAAATAAATTTATATTATTAGTATTAATTCATCAATATTAAATAAATATTATTAATTCATCAATAATTATTAAGGTAAAATCATCCATACAAGTATATTAGTGTTGTTATAGAAAATATATTCACTGTGTAAATGAAAACAGTGATATGTTTATACAAATAGTCAATATGCCTTTATCTTACAAAAAAAATCTTTCCAAAAAGGAATAAATAAAAATTTTGAGTTAGAACTGGATGTATGTTTTGTTTGTTTTGAGAAAATTGTAGATATTACTAATTCATTATGTTATATTTAGTAAAAGCAATAAATTAATACTCTGACATTTAGTAGTTGAGATGTAAATTTTCTTTTTGGAAATTGTAAAATAATAAATAATTGATAAAATAGATTTCCAAGAAAAAGTAAACATAGCTTAGTATTAATATTTTCAATTTTCCTCAAAGTATCAATATTTCTAGTATTGGTTAGTTTAATATTAATATTGTAGTTATTACTAATTTAGTATGTCATATTTCAAGCTCTTCACCTGTTTTCTGTTACTATCTTGACAAAACTAACTTATGCAGCAAACACAAACTAACTATATTCTTATTAAAACATAAATAAGAAACAACTCATATCAAAATTGAATAGGGTATGTTTCTTTTTTTATTCAACTCTATATCTACAATCTATTTGTATTAAAAAAAAATGTTATTGTAAATAAAAATAATCATCTTAAATTCATCTTAAAACTGCAACTGATCATTAGCATTTCTCACATAAATTCTTATCACTTAAACAAGATTGATCTCTATTTATAGTTTGCCTTTAAATAGGTTATTCAGTCTTTTTCATTACCCTAATGGTAGGTTATTCAATCTTTTTCATTGAATACCTGCTGCAGAAACTAAAAATAACTGCAAAAATAAATAAAATAAATAATTGAATCAATTTCAAAAGCCAAAAAAAAATTCTCATATCATAATAAAAGTAGCACTGGAGAAAGAAATTACAGACTAACTGAGAAACAGGGAATGAAAAATGCTCAATTCAAAACATTGGCTCGTACATTTTACAGACAAATTTCTTATATCATTTAAACTACCACGGATTAACATACACACACATCCTTAAAAAATTAAACTAGCTACTTAAATATTCATATAACAAATACACATTCTTTGATTCAACATGCATCATCATCTTCAACATAAACACATCCTTAAAAAATTAAACTAACTATTTAAATATTCATATAACAAACACATGTTTTAATTCTAACATGCATCATCATCAAACAAACAAATTTCAGAGACTTTCTACTTAGTCACCTAAACAGATTGATATTTTTAGGTCAAACGCGATCTTTCAATCTTTCTCCTTCAATGTAAATATGTAAATGTTGAATCGAAACTCATCCGAAAAGCCACCAACACAAAAATAACAAAAAATAAATAAAAAAAAAATTAATCGAGTTCAAAAGCCGCATAAAATCTTATCAGAATCGCAATGCAGAGAGAGCAAAATAAGAGAAGTCACTATCAACCAAAGAGTGAAAAAGGCTCAACCTTCCTCACTGCACACAAATTTATTATAAGAGAGCAGAGCATCTTGTGGTTTGATTGGACAATCAGACGGTAAGGTGCATAAGAGTCTTTTTACATCTCGGTCACAAATAATTTTATTCTTTTTTTTTCAATCCTTATTTTATTTCTTTATGTATAATTATGGATTTTACTAATAAAAATATTCTAATTTAAAAAAAAAATAGAGTGATTAAAATTGTGAATGCAGTATAATAGAAAAACTAAAATAACTAAATGATATTTTTCTAATTTCTGGGATCGTTGTAAAAGTAAATTATTTTCCTTACATCTTACAACTAAAAAATATGTTTTTTTTTTCTTTCATATAAAAATATTGGTATAGAATTGTACTAGCGAGAATTTGAGGAAAAAAATATATATTTGCGAATTTGTTGTCCTATGTAATTAAGTTTTTAAAATTGAGATGTTCTAAAATTAACTGGTTAAATCAAATTATTTTTTATAATACTAATCTATTTTTTATAACTACTTAAATATTCTTATAACAAATACACATTCTTTAATTCAACATGCATCATCATCAAACAAACAATTTCAATCAACCGATAAAGAACGATAAAGAAGGAATGAAAAAATAATGTTCAATTCAAAGTATTGGCTCATACATTTTAAACACAAATCTTAGATATCGTCTAAACTACTAAAGATCGACATGCAAACACATCTTAAAAAATTGAATATTCACATCAAACAAATTTCAGTTCCGTGAATTTCAAAAACTCTCTCCACTCAGTCACAATATTTTGAGGTCACTTCAATCTTTCTCACTCAGTGATAGGTGTTTAGAACCGAAACTCGTCCAAAAGGCCACAAACACAAAAATAACAGAAAATAAATGAAAAAAAAAATTAATTGATTTCAAAAGTCACACAAAATCTTACCGAAATCGCAATGCAGAAAAGAGATTCCAGAGCAAAAGCAGACTCACTATAGCTACAGAGTTAAAAATGCTCAATTCAAATTATGGACTCATACCTTCCTGCACACAAATTTATTATAACAGAGCATCTTGTAGTTTGATTCGGCAATCAGACGGTGAGGTTATAAGAGTCTTTTCACATCTCGGTCATAAATAAATAAATTTAGTTGTTTTTTTTTTCATCCTGATTTGATTTTTGACATACAATTATGAATTTTACTAATGGAAATACTCTAATTAAAAAAAATAGTGATTAAAATTGCGAATGCAGCATAATAGAAAAACTAAAATAATTAAAATAATTAAGTGATATTATTCTAATTTATGAGATCTTTGTAATAGTAAATTATTTTGCTTACATCTTACAATTAAAAATTATATTTTTTTCAAATAAAAATATTCTTACAAGATTGTGCTAGCGAGAATTTGAGGAAAAAAAATATACATTTGCTAATTTGCTGTCATATTAAGTTTTCAAAATTGAAATAGATACAAGTACTAAAATTAACTGGTCAAATCAAATTATTTTTTATAATACTAGTTTATTTTTATATAAATATGTTATAAAATTATAGTTCCACTAAACAAACTATCCATAGATTAGTATTATAATATCAGTAATTGTATATTGAATATACTTATAGTTTATGAATATTATTAACTGTAAAGTGTAATAATCTTAAATGAATTGTATAATATCAATATTATTAATTGTACACTGAAAATAATATTATTGAATGAAGGTGTAATAATTTTAAAGGAATTGTATTGTATTAATATTATTAATTGAATATGAAAGATACTATTAAAAATGTTCAAGGTCTTCACCTGTTTTCAGAAGACACATGTTACTATCTTGACAAAACTAACTTATGAAGCAAATACATAAGTGTAAAAAAGAACACAAACTAAAGTATATTCTTATTAAATCATAAATCAGAAACAACTCACACCAAAATTGAATATTCACATCAAACAAATTTTATTAAATAAAATCTCAAAAACATTCTAAAAATATGAAGAATAATTAATTACAATGCATCCACAAGAAACTGATTATTTGTTTGTAAGTGAGCTAATTTTTATTATCTTAAAAATATTTATATTAAGAAGATACATAAGGTATGTTTCTTTTTTTATTCAACTCGGATATGTACGATCTATTTATTGTATTAATAAAATGTTATTTTAAATAAAAATAATCATCTTAAAACTGTAACTGATCATCATGCAAACACATGCTTAAAAATATTTATATAACAAATACACATTCTTTAATCAGCATTTCTCACATAAATTCTTATCACTTAACCAACAAGATTGATCTCCATTTATAGGTTGCCTTCAAATAGGTTATTCAATCTTTTTCATTGAATACCTCAATGGATGCGGAAACACATAAAAAAAAGCTGCAAAAATAAATAAAATAAATAATCTATTCAATTTCAAAAGCCACAAAAAAAAATCTCATATTATAAGAGTCCCAGTGGAGGAAGAAATTGCAGACTAACGGAGGAAGAAGGAATGAAAAAAATTTTACACACACAAATTTCTTATATCATATCAACTACCTCGAATCAACACACATCCTTCAAACATTAAACTAACTACTTAAATATTCAGATAACAAATACACATTCTTTAATTCAAGATGGATTATCATTAAACGAACAATTTCAGTCAACCGAGAAAGAAGGAAGGAAAAGAAAAATGTTTAATTCAAAGTATCGGCTCATACATGTTACACACAAATGTCTTAGATATCATCTAACTATTACCGATTGACATGCAAACACATCCTTACAAAATTTAACTAACTATTACCGATGGACATGCAAACACGTCCTTACAAAATTTAACTAACTACTTAAATATTCAGAAAACAAATATACATTCTTTAATTCAACATGCATCATCATCAAACAAACAAATTTTATTGGCATGAATTTCATAGACTCTTTCCACTTCCTAAACAGATTCATATATTTTGAGTTCAAATACGGTCTTAGATCTTTCTCACAGAAATAACAGAAAAATAATAATAATAATCGATTTCAAAAACCACACTGGAATCCTATAGAAATCGCGCAGCAAGAGATTAGAACTCACTACTAGCCAAAGAGAGAAAAAATGCTCAACTCAAATTATCGGCACTCATACATCTCACACTTTACACAAATTTATTATAAGAGAGCATCTTGTAATTTGATTCGGCATTCAGACGGTGAGGTTATAAGAGTCTTTTCACATCTCAGACATAAATAATTTTAGTTTTTTCTTTAATCTGATTTGATTTTTTACTTATAATGATGGATTTTACTAATTGAAATACTCTGATTAAAAAAATAGAGTGATTAAAATTGCCAATGCAGCATAATAGAAAAACTAAAATAACTAAGTGATATTTTTCTAATTTCTGAAATCTTTGTAATAGTAAATTATTTTTCTTACATCTTGCAACTAAAAATAATATTTTTTTTTCAAATAAAAATATCGGTACAGGACTGTGCTAGTGAGAATTTGAGGAAGAAAATATACATTTCTGAATTTGTTGTCATATTTATGTAATTAAGTTTTCAAAATTGAAATGGATACAAGTTCTAAAGTTAACTGGTCAAATCAAATTATTTTTTATAATAATAATTTCTTTTTATATGAGTATATTATAAAATTATAGTTTCATTCAAAAAAACTGGACATAGATTAATATTAATATCCGTACTTGTATATTGAATATACTTATAGTTTATGAATATTATTTACTGTAATAATCTTAAATGAATTGTATAATATCAATATTATTAATTGTACATTCAATAATATAATCTTATTAAGTATAAAGTGTAATAATTTTAAAGGAATTGTATTGTTTTAATATTATTAATTGAATATAAAAGGTACTATTTAATGTACATCATTAACTGCTAGGTATAAATGGTATAATATTCATATTATTAATTGTATGTTAAATAAATTTATATTATTAGTATTAACACAAAAATTACTCATCCCAAAAGTCACAAACACAAAAATAACAGAAAATAAATAAAAAAAATTAATCGTTTTCAAAAACCACACAAATCTTACCAGAATGGCAATGCAGAAAGAGATTGGGAGCAATGGGCTCCTTCCTACCTTTATAACTGCATACAAATATATTATGACAGAGCATCTTGTAGTTTGATTGCGAAATCAGATGGTGTGGTTATAAGAGTCTTTTCACATCTCGGTCATAAATAATTTTAGTTTTTTTTTCTTATCATGATTTGATTTTTTACTTACAATTATGAATTTCACTAATGAAAATACTCTAATTAAAAAAATTAGAGTGATTAAAATTGCGAATGCAGCATAATAGAAAAAACTAAAATAACTAAGTGATATTTTTCTAATTTCTGAGATCTTTGTAATAATAAATTATTTTGCTTACATCTTATAACTAAAAATTATATCTTTTTCAAATAAAAATATTCGTAGAATATTGTGCTAACGACAATTTGAGACAAAAAATATACATTTGTTGTTGTTATATTTTTGTAATTAAGTTTTCAAAATTGAAATGGTCAAATCAAATTATTTTTTATAATACTAGTTTATTTTTATATGAGTAGTTTATTTTTAAATGAGTATGTTATAAAATTATAGTTTCATTTAAAAAAACTAGACATAGATTATTATTATAATATCAGTAATGGTATATTGAATATACTTATAGTTTATGAATATTATTAACTGTAAAGTGTAATAATCTTAAATGAATTGTATAATATCAATATTATTAATTGTACGTTAAATAATATTGGTAATTATAAGGTGTAATAATTTTAAAGAAATTGTATTGTATTAATATTATTAATTGAATATCAAATATATCATTAAAATTGTAAATTAAATTTGATAAGCAAAATATTGTTGTTATAAAATTTATTAATTACCTAAAATATTAAATATTTTATAACAATGATATAATTTTAATTTAAAGTATAAAATTGTACTACTTATATAATTTTAATATTTTTTTATATTGGATCAACTAGTTTCTCATAAAATCATCATTTATAATTTAGATTCAAATGTGAAACTTATAATTTAGATTCATATGTGAAATTTCATTATAGTTTAATAGAAATATTAATAATAAATATTAAAATTATATTTTATGATAAGTATACAAATAAGAGTTTAAAATATTTAATTATTTATTTTTAAATCTCATAATTTATATAAAATATTTTTTTAAAATTTATTTCTTTTAAAACTATAAGCTTTTTCTTATTATTTTTTTAGGTTAAAAATGTTGGAGATTCCACATCGATTAGAAAATTAGAGATGAGGTCTTTCAAATAGTTTATAAGTGAGTGTAAACCGTACTTTACAAGTCAGTTTTGTAAGGTTGAGTTAAACTTAAAGTCCACTTCGCTTCTTCCTTCACTTCCAAGTCTTCTTCAGCCACCTCCAAATGTTTAAAAATTATCAAAAATACTCCTGACTTATTAGTGTGTAGACAAAAATACCTTTTAGAATCCTAAATTTGTATATTAAAGTTAACGCATTTGTAAAGTATTTGAGGTACGGATGATATATTGAACGTTTTGTGGTTAATTTGGATAAATTTTTTTTGTTACTGTATGCATTTGGATTTCGAAAGCATATAATTACGGAATGAAGTATTTCAAAATATCTCATTCCGTACCTATAATTTTCAAAGGCATATAACTACGAAATAGGATATTCTGAAACTATATTTTGAAATCGGAAAACAATTCCATAATACTTCATTCCGTAACTTATACCTTCAACTACCTATCACACCAAACTTACCTCCCGTGATAGTACGCCGCGTGTCGCTGCTCTTTCTGCCGCAACCAACTACACATGTCGCCGCAAATGAGACACGTTGCCCACGTTCACTGCACCTGAAGCACTGATTTTTCTACCGCCAACGTTCGTTGCAACTCAGCCACCTCCCTATTCCTCCACTGTTACATTAGTTTTATGTAATCAACGACAAAATTGTCATTATAACATGATCAGTTTAGGAGTATTTCAAATATTTGGAAGTGTCTTAAGAACACTTAGAGGTATAGGAAGAAGCAGTCATATAAGAGTCTATTCTAGTAAGGTTGTTGGACCTATCAGGCCACACGCTATCGGGTCACTCTTACATATAAGTTTTATGTTCGAGTTAGGAGTCTCGGCATGAGAGAAGTATATTGAAAATCTCACATCGACTAGAGATAAGATCTTTTAATAATTTATAAATGGATGCAAATCCGATTTTATAAGATTAAATTAAATTTAAAATTTACTTATAATAAAAACATGTTTCTATAAACATGTTTCTATATTATGTTGACGATCATAACATAAAAAATAATTCTAACTAATAAAAATTTTCAATTGAAGTAAGTTTTTTATTTTCTCTTGAATTTTATTATTTTGTTGTTTGGATAGCACTTTATGTTAATAATAGTTGACTGAAAATACAAAAAAAATAAGAATAAGGAAGTAATAACTTTACTTATTTAATTTTGGAAATTAAAACTCCGTTGAAGTTAGATGCTTGAATTAAAAAATGAGTGTATTTTATTGATATTGGAATTCAAAAGATAGAAAGTTAGTAGATTTTGGAGAATGTTGTTGATTTAAAGTAGTTGTATTTTGATGTGCAATTAAGTTATAGTGAGATTTTAGTCAATTAAATTAATTTAAAATTAAACGAATATGAAAACAACTGTACGAGTAAGTTAATTGAGTTATATTGAAATTATGTGGTTTTTTTGAATTTTATATCGTCATTTTGAATTAGATGGATAGTATTTGTCTAAAAAATGTTAATATAATGTTAAATGTTATTTTTAATCTGTTAAAAGATGTTAGAATTGGTAGAAATATTTTATGTTATGAGAGATATGCTACCCCATTAACCTTTGTACTGGTGTACATAAATTAGTGTCAGACAAGGTTAATAAATTAGTGTCAGAAAAGGTTAATAAATCTGTTTTCTGTGGTGGTAATTATAAAGTAAGACAGCCCAACGCACCGAAAACAAAAAAGAAAAAAAAACTCAAATAGGAAAATCAGTAACTAGAGATGATAATGTCCTCCTTATGCACTCTTATAGATCTATAATCATACTGTAATTTATAAATAAGGCAATATGAACCTGGATTCTTTCTTTCCATTTTTAATGAGATGCAGAGGGACAAAAATAAATGAAATAGCATTGTAATTGCAAAGTACAAGATAAAACATGCTTTCAACACTCCATGCAACAACACATGAAAGTAATGTAGATAGCAAAGTAAGGAAAAGGAAACATAAAAGTGAAAACAATCTTTAACTATGTTGAATAATTCTTAAAGTTAAGATTCCCAAACAACTAATAAAACAGAGGGACAAAAACAATATGTCCACAAAAGTCGCCTAGGTTAATGGTTAGATGGTTATACAAGCACAAAGAGAGGTAAACAAGGTAGGCACCTGTCTGGCAACTAAGTTCTGTTGATAAGGTGATGGGTTTTCATGAACAGATGACTTTGCTGGCAGCACTGGGTCAACCAAATGTTCTATAAAGGCCTTAACTGCATCCTCAGTGGGACAAACGTCTGATGGAGCCATGTTCAAGGTCTTCACCTGTTTCCAGAAAACACATGTTACTATCTTGACAAAACTAACTTATGAAGCAAATACATAAGTGTAAGAAAAAGCACAAACTAACTATATTCTTATTAAAACATAAATAAGAAACAACTCATATCAAAATTGAATATTCACATCAAACAAATTTTACTAATAAAATCTCAAAAACATTCTAAAAATACGAAGAATAATTAATTACAGTGCATGCACAAGAAACTGGTTATTTGTTTGTAATTGAGCTAATTTTTATTATCTTAAAAATATTTATAGTAAGAAGATACATAGGGTATGTTTCTTTTTTTATTCAACTCCATATCTACAATCTATTTATTGTATTAAAAAAATGTTATTTTAAATAAAATAATCATCTTAAATTCATCTTAAAACTGCTGATCATCATGCAAACACATCCTTAAAAATATTTATACAACAAATACACATTCTTTAATCAGCATTTCTCACATAAATTCTTATCACTTAAACAAGATTGATCTCGATTTATAGTTTGCCTTCAAATAGGTTATTCAATCTTTTTCATTGAATATCCCAATGGTAGGTTATTCAATCTTTTTCAATGAATACCTCAATGGGTGCGGAAACTCAGAAAAAAAACTACAAAAATAAATAAAATAAATAATTGAATCAATTTCAAAAGAAAAAAAAAAATTAATATCATAAGAGTAGCAGTGGAGAAAGAAATTGCAGACCAACCCATAAAGAAGGAATGAAAAATGCTCAATTCAAAACATTGGCTCGTACATTTTACAGACAAATTTCTTATATCATCTAAACTACCACAGATCAACATGGAAACACATCCTTAAAAAAATTGAACTAGCTACTTAAATATTCATAGAACAAATACACATTCTTTAATTCAACAAGCATCATCATCTTCAACATAAACACATCCTTAAAAAATTGAACTAACTATTTAAATATTCATATAACAAACACATTCTTTAATTCTAACATGCATCATCATTTCCACGTGCATCATCATCAAACAAACAAATTTTAGTTACATAAATTTCAGAGACTCTTTCTACTTAGTCACCTAAACAGATTGATAGGTGTTGAACCAAAACTTATCCGAAAAGCCACAAACAAAAAAATAACATAAAATAAAAAAAAAATAATCAAGTTCAAAAGCTACAATAAATCTTACAGGAATAGCAATGCATAAAGAGATTGCGAAATCTTACAGGAATCTCAATGCAGAACAATCAGCCAAAGAGAAAAATGCTCAACCTTCCTCACTGCACACAAATTTATTATAAGAGAGCAGATCATCTTGGAGTTTGATTGGACAATCAGACGGTAAGGTACATAAGAGTCTTTTCACGTCTCGGTCATAAATAATTTTAGTTTTTTTATTGTGATTTGATTTTTTTATCGTACACTGGATTTGACTAATGGAAATACTGTAATTTAAAAAGAATAGAGTGATTAAAATTGCGAATGCAGCATAATAGGAAAAACTAAAATAAGATATTTTTCTAATTCCTGAGATCTTTGTAATAGTAAATTATTTGCTTACATCTTACTACTAAAAATTATATTTTTTTCAAATAAAAATATTCGTACTGGAAAAAAATATACATTTTGCTACTTTATTGTCATATTTCTGTAATTAAGTTTTCAAAATTGAAATGGATACAAGTTCTATAATTAACTGGTAGAAATCAAATTATTTTTTATAATACTAATTTTATTTTAATAAAAGTATGTTATAAAATTATAGTTCCATTAAAAAATCTAGAGATAGGTTAGTATTAATATCAGTAATTGTATATTTAAGATATTTATAGTTTATTAATATTATTAATTGTAAAGTGTAATAATCTTAAATGAACTGTATAATATCAATATTATTAATTGTACGTTAAATAATATTATTAATTATAAGGTGTAATAATTTATAGGAATTGTATTGTATTAATATTATTAATTGAATAACAAAGATACTATTAAAAATGTACATTATTAACTATAAGGTATAAATAGTATAATATTGATATTATTAATTGTATATTAAATAAATTTATATTATTAATATTAATTCATCATTATTAAATAAATATTATTAATTCATCAAATTATTAAGGTAAAATCATCCATACTGTACTGTTATAGAAAATATATTCACTTTTCTGTCTAAATGAAAACATTGATTACGTTTATACAAATATACAAATAGTCAATGGATGTATGTTTTGTTTATTTTAAGAAAATTGCAGTTATTACTAATTTAGTGTGTTATATTCCATGTAAAAGTAATAAATTAATGCTATGACACTTAGTAGTTGGGATATAAATTTCCGTCTTGGAAATTGTAAAGTAATAAGTAATTGACAAAATGGTGGATTTTCAAAAAAAAGTAAACATAGTTTAATATTAATATTGTTATTTTTTTCTCCAAATATTAATATTTTAATGGTTTGTTAAATAATTATATCAAATAATATTATGAATTGTATGTTATTTATATTAATTATTGTAGTGTTTTAACTAATTTATAGTAATAATATTATTAATTTATATTAAATAAAATTATATTATTAATATTAAATCATTAATAATATTATTAAGACAAAAGTCATGTGCACTTGTGAATATGTTGTGTACTTTATTATATGATAATATTTTTAAACTTAAATTTGAGATGCAAAATACTGTTATAAATTTGATTAATTACCTAAAATATTAAATATTTTATAACAATGATATAATTTTAATTTAAAGTATAGAGTTGTATTACTTATATAATTTTAATATTTTTATTGTACATTGGATCAACTAGTTTCTCACAAAATCGTCACTTCTAATCTACATTCATATGTGAAATTTCATTATAGTTTAATAGAAATATTTTAAAAAATAATAAATATTAAAATTATATTTTACAATAAGTATACAAATAATAATTTAAAATATTTAATTTTTTTTAAATCTCATAATTTTTACAAAATATTTTTTTAAAATTTATTTCTTTTAAAACTATAAGTTATTTAGGTTAAAAATGTTGAAGATCTCACATCAATATAGACGAAGTCTTTTCATAATTTATAAGTGGGTGCAAATCTTACTTTACTATTGAGTTAGGCTTAAAAGTCAACTTCTAATATGATATCATAGCCTATTTTAACAAGGTTATTAGACTTATCGGGCCACCTGCGATTGACCTGTCATCGGACTACTCTTACATATAAATTTCACACTCGAGTTAGGGAGAGTGTGTTGAAGATCTTACATAAACTAAAAAAAAGGTTTTTCAATAATTTATAAATAGATGGAAATTTAATTTTATAAGATTGAATTAAGATGTGATAGGTTATTAGATATTAACTTAGATTAACTTAGCATTCTACGTACACTGTACATTAAAAATGTTAGAGATATTCAAAGAGATTTCAAAAAAGTAGTTGGTGATGTTTAGATTCACCCACAAGAAGATCAATTGTTGATTTGATTCTATTCGTATTCGTTTTCTTGTGCACAATGCTTCTGTTACGTTTTATTTGGATTCGGATCTGAAAATGAACACGTGGAAAAGAAACGAAAAAGTAATTATTTGGATAAAGAGAAAAATAAAAAAGAATAATTTTTTTAAAAGATTTGGTTAATGATTTAATGAAAGAAGTTTATAATTGATATATTTCAAAAATATCAAAATGCCCTTACATTAAAAATAAAACATAATTAAATGTTAAAAAATTATGAAAATATAGATTAAGATTAAAATAACTGTTAAATTAAAATGAAGAAAAATCATTAATATTTAAAATTAAATATACTTATAACATATCAAAGTTATTTCATAAAATACCAAAATTGAAATTATTTTATTTTATTATAATATAAAAATATATTAATAAAAATTTCAATAATTATTAAAAAAATATAAATTAGAATTGATGATATATGTATGTTATATAACATGTCAATTTATCTTCCAAATGTTTAGTTTATAGAAACATTATAAATTGACATGATAAGGGTAACAGGATGAAATTGCATGTTAATCCGTTTCTTTCCCAAAATCTCATCATTATTATAAAGATAATATACACAAAAACCAGGTGAAAACAGCAAGTCTTGCATTTTCATCTGAGCAAGTTTCTTTAATCCATAAATTTCCTTTCACTTGAAGAAATACTTTTTTCTCCATGAACAGAAACATGATTGAGTTGTTACTATCAGCGAGGAGTTCAAATAAGATAATTTGTTGTCTTATTAAATTTCTAAGCATGTGTTTGATGTATATCATGCTTTTCATTTTCTCCTTTTTTTGCCATTGCTAGTTGTTACCTATTTTTCTCTCTCACTTGTTTCTTTGTTTGGTGGTCTTTTTTTTTGTTTTTTTATACATCTCACGAAAAAAAATATTTGTGCAACAAATCTTACACAGAGTGAACGAACAATTAAGAGGTGATAAAAAAAATATGAAATATATTTCATAAAAGGCAAAAATATTATATAAATTGTATTAATAAAACAACTAAACAAATTGCATAATAACATTATACTATTTAGTAACCATGTGATAACATTCCATAAATTTTTTATTTTGTGAATATATCTATCAAGATTGAAAAATATTTTAATCTTTCATGCGAATTTGATGACATTTATTTGAATACTGTTTCCATAATAAATATTTTACCATCCATAATATTTTTTCATACACTTCTATTATTATTATTATTATGTATTGTATATTTTGTAAGCTTTTACGACTTTTAAATTACTTACGCATTAAACAATTTGTAACTCATAAATTACTTAACTTTTAACTCATAAATTACTTAACGATTACACAGTTCATGAGTCATGAATTTTTCAATCCTAAATATATATTACTTACAGATTCTATAATCTGTAACTCATAATGTAAGATCAGTGACATTTATGTCTTTTTATGGAGGTGGAGGAAGATACTATGGAAGAAGCAGTCTTAATTGAAATAATATGTTTTACATCCTTTTAGATGAAATATAGGTCCAAGAGGGTATATATTTTTATTTTCTATCAAATTATTTTACAAAAGTTAAAATTTAATATTTATATTAATTTAAATTTCATACACTTTTGTCAAAAAAAAAATTATCTGCTATTTTAAATTTTAAGGACAGATCATGTGCTATTTTAAATTTTAAAGGACAGATCATGTCCCCGCATAACACTGAATAGAAACATACGCTGTGTGCACCCTCACTTATGTTATGTCACCAAACAAAAAAAATACTCAAGGAAAAGACTACATTGGAAACAAGATACAACTCTACTCTGAGAATGATTGGATAACAAGGCATACATAATCACACAAATGATCCAAACTGGTTTATGGTTACCTGTTTTTAGTGAAGATCACAATCATCAATTCATTAAAAGGAGTTGCTTACTAAAAAAGCATCTCTTGTATCAAATTAAAAGAATATTCCAAAGAACATCACTAATATATTTCTCCACAATCACTCACCTTATTTTGTTCTCCTAAGTTCTCTTGAGTTTATCTTTCTGATTGAACACCTTGACTTCATAGTTTTGGAAAGATATACCAAAAGAGAAAAAAATAAGAAGTCGCACAAACTAAACTTACCAACCATGTAGAAAAGAAAGAGGTGAAAGAAAAATTGAAATACTAAACAAAAAACAGTCGACTAGAGTTATCCACATATCATATTAAAAACAAGGTCCCAAAACTGAAAGAAAAAATTAAAAAGTGAAGTAATTTTTAACTAAATTGAGTAAAAATGATCAAAGACTGATATTTAGTCAATTATCATTAATGTAATTCTAGAGAAGACTAATAATCCCAAGGGAAATATGTCATCTAAGCTTCTGCTATCACTGTTCTGATTTTGCGATACTTCTCAAGTTGATCAACATCTGAAGTGCAGCTGATTCTCTTGCTTCAGAAGGACTGGAACCCATTTTACCTTCAAATGAACACTGAAACTCCACTCCTCTAACCGTTACACTGGCTTTGAATCCACCTTCAATAGAAAGGTTAGTTAGATTTGGTTTGTCACATTAGGGTGTATAATATTTTCTCAACATAGACACATTAATCCATTAATAAGGTGCACAAAAAGTGCAATTATCAAATCTTAATTTTTTCTCATTAAGAGAAGTTATCCATAACTTATTCATAAAGAGAATTTATGCCGCTTGTGCTTTTTAAAGTCTAGATTAGATAGCCTTACCCTCTGACTGAGATAGATGATAAGTTGGCAGGACCCAATTGTTTGTGCGACATATATCATCCAGTTCCTGCAAGATTTACATACTTCTAAATACTTTATTTCAATGAAAATAAGGAGTATAGTGGGCTTTCTGCTAATTAATAAGTAATGTTCTTATATTTTTTTAAGGCAATAGACCCCTCCCATAATGTATATTATTGAAAAATGTCAGACAAGAGAGAGAAAATATCACATAACAAAGGTAGGTAATAATATCAAACTGAGGTGCTTCAGAGATGTACACATCACAAAATGAAAAAAAAGTTAACCGTGCATGTTGCGCTTCTTGGAAGAATCTTTACTCATAATTGGGTATATAGTTGAAGACTTGCATTGATTAATAACCTTTTTAGTGAGCAGTAAAAATGTGTACAATTGTAAAGATGAAGCCACACAGTGTATAAACAACGCCTATGCGTGACATTGTTCAAATTAACTACAATTAACATGCCCTACATAAGAACTTTTTAAAACCATTTCATTCTAGTTTCAATACTTTCCTCTACCAGAAACAATCCTTCCAAGAAATTAGCAACACAACCAGTTGATCCTGTATGCACACTACTAAATTTAATAATAAATCATCATGTAAGTGACAACATTTTACCTTTTACTGCAAGTAGGTAAATAGAACATTGCTTACCTCACATGGACTTTGTGTTATAAAGACAGCCTCTGACAACTTTTTCCTCTTAGGAGGTGAGCTTTGTTGTAGGAACACCCTTTCTTGATTCCTGAGCCATGTATCATTACAGTCTTCTATAATTGATTCAATCTTTCTAAAGTTATCTTCCCCATCTACATTTGTCAAAAAAGACATGAAAAATCAGTGCTTGTTCACAGTTCATCTATAATTCCAGTATCTGGTACCTAGTTCAATTTAGTGAGCCAGACAGTGAATCGCACTAGTATCTGGTTCGCAGCTCACAAGTCAATTATTTTCTCAGGCTCTAACTAATTCTAGCATTAAAAAGTCTTCAGTATAGTATAGAGTAGGACTGCAATTTGCAAATATAACATATATCAGCCATCAATACTAAACAATTGTGAATCTTCAGATGCAAAGGCAAATGAGCAGGTGATCATTAACACAATTGTTCATAGCAAATTAAAAGATCCTCACAGCACAGCAGCTTGAGTTTGTGGACAAATCAAATTGGAGTCATATTCACAAATCAAGGATAAGCATACCGTTCCTTGGACATAACATGCTTGTTGAATTCATAATATTTTGACAACACTACATGTTATATATGATAGCAGACTTCATAGTCAACGCCATACAGAGAAATTTTTTCTAATAGATGAGACCTAAAACTACTTATATTATTTTGAAATTTGTTACGCAAGTTGATTTGGGAGATCCCAACTCCATGGGCAGACCCTAGAAGAATACAAACAATGTTGAGTTTGGGGGCTGATGGATGTCGGGGAGCTTAATGAATACAAACAATGTTTAGTTTAATGAACCAGATACCTTGCGAAAGAGACAGAATCATACAAAGTAGTCACTGTTTTGTGGGAATGAGTTTGGTGTTAAGCCCAATTCTAAGATTAATTTTAAATTGAGAAAATGCATAAAAAAAGCCAATAATCACTGCCTAAACCAGTACCAGACTTACTCTACAGTTTGACAGATAGCACAGGACACTGAAAGGAAAACACACCAGTTAATATTGTCTTCATATTTCTATCACAAACAGCAATCTCGTCCCCTATCTTGCGGCGCTGAAGGGCCTGAAATGGAGTAACTAAATCTTAGATATACGCAAATAGAAAATTTTTTAACAGCAATCTAATCCTTAAATTAAGTAAAACCAGCATAGTAGGTCTGGCTATGGAAACAGAATACTACTTTAATAGTCACAACAACACCTGCGAGGATGTATATTGGGTACTATGTGATACTCCTTATTGTTTAAATTAAAATTTTGCAGTAGGTAAGACAAAAATGATGGAAATAAACAGCTTACTTAAATGACAGTGTGGATTCAACCAACTTACTAATACTTATGTATATAACTATACATAAGTTTTAAGGTAACATGTATATATGTTCTTCTAGGATAACTAAGTGTATGTTCTCAGTGCCCATTCATAGCTACTGAGAATGAATATAAAGTACAATCATTCTTGTTATTAGAAGAAAGCAATGAAGTTTTACCAATTCATTCCTCTTTCGTATCAAAGCAGCTAGGGCAGTTTGAGCCACTCTCTTTTTCAAATCTGAAGGAACTTTGAGCTTCTCCAAATCTGAGTCTGAATGATTTGCAATCAGAATACAGCCATCTGCAGTGCCTTCTTCAGATGAGGTATTGGACCTATTGTCATACATATTGTGCAAAGAAGCAATATTGTTGATTCCACCTTCAGTAATGAGCATATTTGTTGAGTCAACATTTAAAGCCTGCCAAAACAATGGAACTAAGCTCAGCAATCATGATAGAAGTGAGGTGCAGCTCACTTAGAAACAAATTATGATTTGGGTCAATAAACCAAATTTTGAAAACTTATATGATAAGCAACACATTAATGATACTATTTATTTATCAATAGAATAATAGCACTGAAAATATTTCATGATTATCTGACAATTTTACAAAGCTTAAATGAATCTTTACAAAAGAATTTTGGTACATGTACTGAAGAATTTATCAATAAAATATAGGAAATATTTTGATAAATTTAACTATTATAACTATATCATAAGTTGATAATTAGTTGTGGGGACTTCACTTCTAGACTCTAAGATTTTATGCTCACAGTACCATATTCAAGGTAACAAAATCTTCATTACAGTCATGAATTATTCACAAAATGCAACTCTTAGGTAGTTTGGCCAAGCTTTTCTAAGATTGGCAGAAGCCCTTCTATTGAATCTCTTAAGGGCTTTAGCAAAAGTAAAGGTGCTTTATTTTCAAGCACTTTTCTAAATTATTTGACCCAGCTTCTCTTTTAAAGTTGAGAGATATGTCACCCCAGTTACCTTTGTACTGGTGTACATAAATTAGTGTCAGTATATATATATATATATATTGATTAGTAGGTCCAAAATTAAATGGTTTTCGACAAAAAAAAACAATGACTTTGAAGGTACATTTGATTGCTATCGAGACATTTTGCATACATTCCAAAACAACAATCTCAGTTATGCCAAAAATATGGCAGCTATATGATGTTCATATAATATAGGAAGTTTCCAATTTTGGAGTATTTTTGCACTATGGATTCCTGTATAGATAAAATAGAGGTTAACTAAGAGAGCACATGCCAAAAAGATGGCAGCTATGATGTGCACGCAATAGGAAGTTTTCAATTTTGGAGTATTTTTGCATTAATGGTATTTGTATAGCCTAATTATAGGTTACCTAAAAGATCACAAAGCTTGTGTTTTGGAAACGATCTTTTCTCAGGCAAACTAAAATGTTGCCAAAACAGTCATAATTTAAGCATGTGCGTATAATATATGAAGTTTCCAATTTTGGAGTATTTTTGCATTAAGGATTCCAGAATTGATAAATTATAGGTTACCTAAGAGCACGTGCAAAAAAAATGGCAGCTATATGATGTGCATACAGTAGGAAGTTTTCAATTTCGGAGTATTTTTACTTTAGGGATATTTATATAGCTAAATAAAAGGTACATAAGAGATTACAAAGCTTGTGTTTTGAAAAAGATCTTTTCTCAGTGAAAAAAAAAAATCTAGCCAAAATAGTCATGATTTTAGCTGTAAGATTGCTCCCCGTATCCAAAAAAACTCACCCAAACTCAAAATTATTAGAAAAGATAATCAAAGAAAGCACATCTGAACATGATTTAAGGAAAGCATTATGCTCAGTAACTAGAAAAGTAAGCAAGTTACAAACCTTGTCAGCACTTGCAGAGCCGATAGAATTATAATTCACAGATGAATTATTTTTTTCAATATCTTCACCTACAGTATTGTCAATAATATACTGAGGTTTTTCCTTGATCTTTGATTTTAAAATTGAATTTTCTTTCATGGTCATTTCCATTGGCTCATATATAGAATCGGATAATGCAGGTGTGCAACTTCTGTTGTTCTCTTTCTGCTTCGGTGAATCAATATTATCACTGTTTGGCTTCCTATCCTGAGCTGTGAACATGTCCTCATTTGCATAAAATTCTGTTACTTCAGGGGTTTCTACCTTTATATTTTTCTCTGTTACCCTTGTATCGTGCAAAGTATTTGAGAATTCTTCTCTGCCAAGATAGAATATATTACATAAAAAGTGAACCTAACGGAGATATGGACAAAAATAAAAAAGTAAAAATGACTGAAAATAGAAGAACATTATATTAAGGATTTGAGACGGCTAATGGAAGGATCTTGAAAAAAATTTCCACAAATCATCCAATATGCATGTGCCAACTCCATGAGTAAATATTTGAAACTCTCATACATTAACTTAATTACTTTATTACTTGTGACAGACGATAATTAATTCTAAATAAAACTAAATATTAATACTGAATCTCTTTAAATTCTATGATATCAAGGCTTGAAAATGCTAGAATAGTAAAATCAAAAAAGATTTTGGAATAATTCAGGTCATTAATAAACCCCACTATGCATTTGATGTAGTAAATGTACCAAAATAAACTCCTTCAAAGTTATAACTGAAATTAGTATCATAACTGAGCAAGTGGTTTAGGCAATTGTAACTGAAATGAAATTTAAAAAGCAAACAATTTTTTACTTTTTACTTTTTTTCATGAGTTGCTAAACTTAGGACCTCAAGTCAAATGTACTTGATGAAGTCATGACAAATTGAGTAAAATATCATTCCTTGAGGAATATTGAATTCAATAGACTGCTAACAATCTAAAAAACTAAGTCCTTTTTGAACGAAGGAGAACATGCCAACCTGGATACCCAGTTCGATATTACTTGATAGTATGGAAGCACATGAAAGTAGTCAATTACAGGAGTGATCATCCATCTTCCAGAACTCTTAGTGACCAAAGGACCCTGCAAGCTATGCAAAAATGAATACACAAATGTTATCCAGAAACATGTACAAAGTCAGGTTTACTTCTTTGTGAAGGTCATATAACACTAAGGGACAATTATCTAAGAATTAAATAAAGAAAAAAAAAAAAAAAAAAAAACTATTACTGCAGAAGAAACAGAATGTATATCATTGTTTGATGTTCAGTTAAAGACAACCTTTAAATAAGATTGAGCCATTTTTGGCTAATAAGTAACCATTCATCTATCCAAAAACATTTTGCAAAATTATATTTTTTTTATAAATAACAGAAAAAAGGTAACATAGCATTTAATTCTCTAAGATTTATAAACTAGTCTATAACTTGATTCAGCAGTAACATTATGTGACTCCACCTGAGTGCCGGAGAGAAAAAGGCCTCATTTCCCTGTGATCAGAACATCAGGATCTCAATCATCACACAATAGCAATTAAAACAAACCTTTTAATTAGATCTTGGACAGAAACTTGGATAAATTCTTCTTTGACTGTCTTGGAGCACTGCATTATATAAAACCGAGCAGCTTCCTTCTCTTTGCTCTCAGAATAGACAGTGTCACTCTCCAAAAGCAAAATATCAGTATTATTGATACCTGTACCATTGTACAATAATCATACTCAGCTATTTGTGAATCAGAAGCACATGATAAACTTAAAATTAAAATTAAAATATTAACTATAAAAGGATGAAATAATCACCTGTGGCTTCCTTTATAGCAGAATACCCAACTTGCAGAAACACATCTTCTTTGACTTTTAATTCATCTTTGGAAGACTTTTTAAGGACTCTTCTTTTTTTGGGTTGTATTGTTCCTGCTGTAACATGAGAACTTTGATCGGAGGAGGTAACCAGATCTTTTGACCCCTTAGAACTTGGGCTGGAAGTGTCCATACCCTTTGACCCCATAGAACTTTGGCTAGAGGTGTCCAGATCTTTTTCAACCAGAGACCATACCCCACAGGTAATGGAACTAAACAGCAAAAAACAATTCTTCTTCTTACTATCAATTAGAAGGATAGCTATTTTTGTAATGGGCCATCCCTCTATACTAGGAACATTCTTTGATGCATCTAAACATTTAGATACATCACATGCTTCCATAATCATTTTTTCTGTTAATGATAGCTGCTTCTCCACTTCTGAGAGCTCTTTTTCATTTGAATTTTGCATGAATTGCATATATGCTAATAAAGCTGGCCTCAAAACCACAACCAACTTGCAAAATTCATTTAATGGAAGAAATTCTAGTCCTGGATGCTGTTTCCTGTGGTGGTAATTATAAAGTAAGACAGCCGAACGCACCTAAAACAAATAGGAAAATCAGTAACTAGAGATGATAATGTCCTCCTCATGCACTCCTATAGATCTATAATCATACTGTAATTTATAAATCATAAGGCAATAAGAACCTGGATTGTTTCTTTCCATTTTTAATGAGACGCAGAGGGACAAAAATAAATGAAATAGCATTGTAATTGCAAAGTACAAGATAAAACATGCTTTCAACACTCCATGCAACCAACACATGAAAGTAATGTAAATAGAAAAGTAAGGAAAAGGAAAAATAAAAGTGAAAACAATCTTTACTATGTTGAATAATTCTTAAAGTCAAGATTCCCAAACAACTAATAAAACAAATTACAAAAACAATATGTCCACAAAAGTCACCTAGGTTAATGGTTAGGTTAGACGGTTATACAAGCACAAAGAGAGGTAAACAAGTTAAACACCTGTCTCCCAACTAACTTCTGTTGATAAGGTGATGGGTTTTCATGAACAGATGACTTTGCTGGCAGCACTGGGTCAACCAAGTGTTCTATAAAGGCCATAACTGCATCCTCAGTGGGACAAACATCTGATGGAGCCATGTTCAAGGTCTTCACCTGTTTTCAGAAGACACATGTTACTATCTTGACAAAACTAACTTATGAAGCTAATACATAAGTGTAAGAAAAAACACATGTTTCTTTTTTTATTCAACTCCATATCTACAATCTATTTATTGTATAAAAAAATGTTATTTTATATAAAAATAATTATCTTAAATTCATCTTAAAACTACTACTGATCATCGTCCAAACACATCCTTAAAAATATTTATATAACAAATGCACATTCTTTAATCCGCATTTCTCACATAAATTCTTATCACCTAAACAAGATTGGTCTCAATCTGTAGTTTGCAAGTTCAAATAGGTTATTCAGTCTTTTCCATTGAATACCCCAATAGGTGCAGAAACTCAGAAAAAAAAGCCACCAAAATAAAAAAAAAAATAATTTAATCAATTTCAAAAGCCTCATAAAATCTCATAACATAAGAGTCGCGATGAAGAAAAAAAGAAATTACAGACCAACCGAGAAAGAAGGAATGAAAAAAATGTTCAATTCAAAGTATCGGCTCATATATTTTACACACAAAATGTCTTATATCATATAAACTAATACTGAACCACATGCAAACACATCCTTAAAACATTGAACTAACTACTTAAATATTCAAATAACAAATACACATTCTTTAATTCAACATGCATCATCATCAAACAAACAATTTCAGTCAACCGAGATAGAAGGAATGAAAAAAAATGTTCAATTCAAAGTATCGGCTCATACATTTCATACACAAATGTCTTAGATATCATCTAAACTACTACGGATCGACATGCAAACACATCCTTACAAAATTTAACTAACTACTTAAATATTCAGATAACAAATACACATTCTTTAATTCAACATGCATCATCATCAAACACACAAATGTCAGTCACATGAGTTTCAGATACTCTTTCCACTTAGTCACCTAAACAAATCCATATATTTTGAGTTCAAGCACGGTCTTCAATCTTTCTAATTCAGTGATAGGTGTTAAACCGAAACTCCGCCGAAAAGCCACAAACACATAAATAACAGAACAAAAAATAATAATAATAGAATTCAAAAACCACACAGAATCCTACCGGAATCGCAATGCAGAAAGAGATTGCAGAGCAAAAGAGAACTCTGTTAGCCAAAGAGGGGAAAAATGCTCAACTCAAATTATCGGCGCTCATACATTTCACACTGCAGACAAATTTATTCTGAGAGAACATTTTGTAGGTTGATTGGGGGAAATTTTTCGAGTATGTAAGGTACATAAGAGTCTTTTCACATATTGGCCATAAATAATTTTAATTTTTTTTTTCAAATCCTGATTCTATTTTTATTTTATTTTTATGTTTTAATTAATTAGGTCATATTGTAAAATGTTAGATTCACAATTCAAATAAAATAAGACAGTAGAATTAAGGATTTTATCAAAACTACAGATGTTTTTAAAATGAAAATGGTCTGTTTTATAAGATAGAGTGATTAAAATTGTGAATTTAGCATAATAGGAAAACTAAAATAACTAAGTGATATTTTCCTAATGGATGGTATCGTTGTAATAGTACAATATTTTCCTTACATCTTACAACTAAAAATTATATTTTCTTCAAACTAAATAATCTCAAATAAAAATAGTTGGACAGGAGTGTTTTGGTAAGAATTTGAGGGAAATAACATACATTTGAGACTTTGTTGTCATATTTCTGTAATTAAGTTTTCAAATTTGAAATGGATACAGTTTCTAAATTTGTCAAATCAAATTATTTTGTTTTTATAATCTTAACTTATTTTAATAAGAGTGTTAGAAATTTATAGTTCCATAAAAAAATATAAATAAATTAGTATTAATGTCAGTAGTTGTAGTTGTATATTAAATATATTTATAATTTATGAATATTATTAATTGTAAAGTGTAATAATCTTAAATTAATTGTATAATATTAATATTATTAATTGTACCGTTAAACAATATTGTTAATTGTAAGGTGTAATAATATTAAAGAAATTGTATAGTATTAATATTATTAATTGTATATCAGAGGTACTATTAAATGTACATTATTAACTGTAAGGTATAAATGGTATAATATTGATGTTATTAATTGTATATTAAATAAATTTATATTATTAGGATTAATTTACCAATAATAATATTAAGGTAAAATGATTCATACAAGTATATTTGTGTACTGTTAAAATCTATTCAATTTTATGTGTAAATGAAAACATTAATATATATATATATATATATATATATATATATATATATATATATATATATAAATAGTCCTTATGCATTTGATCTTAGAAAAAAAAATATTTCATTTCAAAAAGGAATAAATAAAAAATTGTGAGTTAGAACTATATATATTTTATATTTTGTTTATTTCAAAAAAATTGTAGTTGTACCTACTAATTTAATGTGTGTTATATTTCCTATAAAAACAATAAAATAATGTTATGACATCTAGAAGTTGGGAATGTAAAACCGTATTGGAGAATGTAAAGTAATTGGCAAAATGGATTTTCCAATATGAATCATTTTCCAAAAAAAAAGGGGAACATAGTCTAATATTAATATTGTTAATTCTCTTTAAAATATTAATATCTCATTTGTGTTAAAAAGTTATATTAAGTAATATTATTAATTTTATGTTATTTATATTAATTATTGTTTTGTAATATTTACTAATTTATAGTAATAATACTATTAATTTATATTAAATAAAATCATATTATTAATATTAAATCATTAATAATATTATTTAGACAAACTATTTATACCAATAGTTATTATACATGTGCACTTGTGAATATGTTGAGTATTTTATTATGATAATATTTTTAAATTTAAATTTGAGATGCAAAATATTGTTATTATAAATTTTATTTATTACCTAAAATATTAAATATTTATAATAACGGTATAATTTTAATTTAAAGTATAGAATTATATTACTTATATAATTTTAATGTTTTTATTATAAATTGGATCAACTAGTTTCTCACAAAATCATCACTTCTAATTTATATTCATATGTGAAATTTCATTATAATTTAATAGAAATATTTTAAAAAATAATAAATATTATCAATAAATAATAGTTTAAAATGTTTAATTATTTAATTTTATGTTACATATGTATTTAGAAAATAATTTATTCTTTTTATATAATTAAGAATGTCAATTGGTTTATCATTTTCCAATCCTATAATCTCAAGATATTTAATTAAGAAAATAAATCTAAGTCATCAACATCCAATCAATTATCATCATGTTTCAAATTCTTTTCAAGGTTTAAATATTTTTCTTTCAAAAATACACAACCCAATGACTTTAAATTTTTAATACTAAATAAAAAACCAAAATTATCTTCATATATTTTAAATTGTTCAAATCTATTTTGGAGTGTGATAATTGTTTTATCTATAATATATTAAAAATAATCAATTCTAAAGAAAATACTCGTTATTCATAATTTTTTTTATAATCTTTGTTTTTATTTCACTTGCTAACAAATTTATCAACTCATTTATTAGGTCTAAGGTAATGATTATAAATTTCGTCATTTTTAATTCGATGAAGATGTTATTTTATAATTGGATCAAATTTTGCAATCATTTCTACCAAACTAAAAAAGTTTCCGTTACTTTCTTGGTAAATCTTCACCTATATTTATATTGTTATCTTCTTCATTTAAAGAAGACTCGTCTGTATTTTCTAATTCATTTTTTTTGTTTAGTTTTATAAAATTATCCATAGCCCCTTTTTGTGATTCAATCAAAAGTTCAGTTCTTTTTTTTTTAAGTTTTGAATAACCTGATTCAAATCTTTTAGTTAACATATTTATATATTTTTATATAAGATTAAAAGCTATAATATATATCACACTGAATATAAATGAGACTAAGTTAAAAAATAAATAAAACCTGATTGTGAAGACAATGAGCTTGATGGTATCTTGTCTTGAAGTCTCAAGTCTCCAATTATCTTTCCATCCTCTCCTTTGGTAAGTTTTTAAATATAATTTATAAATTATAAATTCTCTTCCTTGAATCTGCACAAATTATTTTAAGATTAGTTAAACAATAATGAAAAATAAAAAAAAAATTGAGATCAATAATCTGATATTATTTTTATCTAATATTGATGCATTCAAAATGAGCAAAAGTGAACATAAACTTTTCATCAATCAATCTACATCCGAGTCCCAGATAAAGACATAGACCTAAATGCACAGTATAGAATGATGAAACAAATTTGAAATTGGAAAAATTGAAATAATATTGTGGAAGAACAAAGAGACAGATGAAAGAATGAAAGAGATAAGTGAAGAAGGAATGAGAGAAGTGAAAGAGTCAGATAGTGAATAATATATAAAGAAATGATGTCAATGTTAATATGTTGGGATATAGGGAAGAGATAGAGAAATTATAAAGTTTGGATAGTAGGACTCCTTGACTGCTCAATTTCTTGACTCCTTGACTTTCTTTTTTCAAAAAAAATATTATTAATTTATTATAAGAAAGTTCAAGAATATTATTCATTGAATAATATTAGTATCAATATAAATCTAAAGTCATTAAAAAATATTTATAGCACCATGTAAACTTAAAGTCAGTTAAGATATTTTAAATTTTTAATTAAAATTTTTTTAGTATAACTTTAAAATTAAATATATTTTTTATTTTATAATAATATATGAGTGTTAAATTTTTTTAAGCCCTTTGAAGTTTTGAAACCTAAAGCCGTTGCTTTACCTGCTTGGACATTAAGTCATCCGGAATTGATATTAGGGTTCAAAAGAAGCTATTAGATTTTGGAGAATTGCAATATTAATATTTTATTTTAAAAGTGTTATTTTCAAAGAGATAAAGGATGTTATAATTGGTAGAAATATTTTGTTATGTTATATGAATAAGTTTATTATGTTATGACTTAAACATACTAATATAGGATATAATTGATATTTTTAGCTTTAAGGACTAATTTTAATGAAGAGGAATGAGTGAATTTAACTATGACAGTATTTAAAATATCTGATAAGAATGTAAATAATCACATTTAGTGCATGTTAAAAATATTTTTAAGATTCAAAGTGTGTGACAAGTATAATGTGCAATACTACTATTGAAATGAATGAAAAAAAAAGAGAGATAAAAAATATACACCAAGATTTATATTAGTTTATTCTATCATAAGAATTATATCCAGAATTATATCCAGTTGTCTAAATATCTGATTAAATCAAACCATTATATTTTCAAGTTTTACAATAACTTCTCGACAAAAAAAAAATCTTACAAGATCTTTTATCACCACTTGAAAAATCTTATCACATAAAAGGAATAAGATCACCTACGTAAGTGAAAAAGAAAAGATACAAATGTGATTACAGTGCGAACTTATTAAAGTCATTGATTTCAACAAAAAATGAAGGTAAGAATACTTTAAGAAGCATTTTGCAATCTCAAGTTAGAGTCTCTCCTAGTAGAAAAATATTTCCAAAAGATATATGGTTTTGTTTTGATGTAATGCGTACAAAATAAAGCATCCATATAACTCATTATTCTACTAATCATCATTAAGATTAATTAGTATATAGTCTTCCTTTAATTTAAAGTATTTCAAAATCATACATTCAGAATTCTAGTCAAACCTATTTACAATATATCTCTAAAATTTTTTCAAAATAAGTCCTATCACTATTAGCATCACTCAACCTAATGATCTTTCAAGGATCCATCTACAACACACCATCTGCTCCCAGTAGAATCACGATCATCACAGATAAATATCAAAACACCAGCACAATAAAATAAAGGGTAAGTTAGCAAATTTTTAGCAATACAAAGTCATTCAATCAAGCAAGAAGTTTAACTCAACTTAAACACCTTAGATCATCCATCTCAATCAATTTCATCTAGCATTACAATTATAAGACATTGACACACTACAAACTTAACTCTATTTTCAGAAAACTCGTGCATTGAATATGTCCCGAGATATGCACAAGTTATACAACTTAAAACTGTGAATTCACACAGCCTCTAAACCAATGAATCGTTACTATTGTATGTCAATGTTAGTCCCCCTGAGACTTTTCTGACCAACTATGTTTTAAGCTGCAGTCACCCAGTTCAGACCTCTTTTGACTGTCACCACACCTAGTAATGTTCATCTATTTGATTCCTATTACTAGTAAAAGTCAGGATATCAATCGTTATTGATCAAATCCTTAGACAATGCATTTTCTAATTGACATAGGCACAGGTATTTTCTTTCTTGAAAACACTATATTTAGATCTTGACCAACTCCATTAATACTTTAACAATAACACACCATAATATAGGTCTCTACTGGTACCTTCATTCACTTTTCAATCTCAATCTCAAAAATGAAGAATTCACTAAACCATAAATACTATTAATTTAAATTATTAATTAATTTATCTTATTAAATGCACATCTTGTATTACAAAAGAATCAAACAATCAAAACAAAAAAGCTCAAAAATTCTGCTCTAGGACCATTCTCGCCTGGACGAGAATACCTCCTCGCTTGGACGAGAATACCTCTTCGCCTAGACGAGAATACCTCTTCATCAAGGTGAGACTAGACCAGAGAGCACCTCAGCTTCAGAGGTCTTCTCTCCTGGGCGAGAATACCACCTCGCTTGGGCAAAACACCTCTCGTCTGGGCAAAATTGAACCCGATAGCACCTCTCAGATTTCCAAGTAAACTCGCCAGGGCGAGAGTGTCAAGTCCAGGCGAGTTATGTAGTAAACCAACAGTTTCTCAGATGAATCATGTAGTTTCTACTACCTCAAAACTATCATGCATGTCTCAGATGATTAAATTGGACAAAATCAATCTGCATACATGATGAATGATCTACCCTAGCACAAACTATCTACTCAACAAACTATCTACTTGACAAACTATCTACCCAACAAATTAACATACCATCAATTTTTACAAAGTCACATCATACATGCAAAAAAAAATCAACTCAACATTATGAAAATTAAATCTCAATATCAGACCTGCAGATAACTTTCCCATATACTACAATCATTAACTTATCAAACCCTAACCTACATTCACACAGACCAAACAAAAAGGCAGGTCAACTTCCCTTACCTGAATCAGAGCAAGAGTTCTGTCAAATAGTTCCAACAACTACAATTCTCCTGGAACTCAAACGTGCACCGAATAACCTCCGATAAACTATTAGACTAACATTTTAAGACATTGAGCTCCACAAAGGCACCATTTGATGATTCGAAGGTCACATGCAAACTCAGACAACAAGGGAAATGAAATGTCTAAAACTGGTTTTAAGGAAAAAAGGATAGAAGATGAACTTACTCTAACTGAGGTTCTGCTCTCTGTTCTCCATCACGAATCCACTGTGGAGGTGGACTCCGCTTGCAAAACTGATTAAAGAGCATAGACATAAAAAGAAGTCAAATGAAAAAAAGAGATAGAAGTTTAGAGAAATGGTGACTCAAGTAAAAATAAGACTTGACTACTATTTTTTTTCTATAATTACTTATTTTCAGTTTAATAATATAATAATTATATATTTATTTCACTATCACAATTTTTACTCAAATAACAATTTTCTAAGCTGGTACATTTAAATAATTTTGAAAGAAAAAATTATATAGATTCCATCTATAAAGTTTAATCGATCAAAACTGTGTTTTAATATGATAATTTCACGTATTGGTAAAATTAGTCTAAAATAGAGCCAGTAAAACAATATCTAATTAAAATCAAATTATTTTAACCGATATTACAAAGTTGTATCAATTAATACACTATCAACATGACCACTTAAGTTTTAAGAGATTTTAATGTATTAAACTGTCATATTAATCTATTGAAATATTTTTCATTGTTTTTCAATCAAGTTTAGTAATATTTTTTAACACATAAAACACATTTTAGTGTATAATGTATTATAACATATGTAAACCAGAAAAAAAGTTTTATAACACTTTCCAAAGCTTTCTAAATTAACAAATGATCAAATCACATTTAAGGAAGCATTTACAATATGATAAAAACAAAAAATTAGAATCAAAATCTAAGATCAAACATAAAATCAACTTCTTTAACAATTGAATCGCCTACTTAGCACATTAGCATATTATGGTTGGAAACTTGGAATATCAAACTTATGATTATGAAATATTTTAACTTCAAATTTTTATATTAATAAATATGTTTTAAAGTTGATAACTAATTAAGTATATATGAAAAATATTAACGTGTTATTTAAGCAACTACGTAAACATTTATACAGGAATTTAAATATACATTTGGTTGAATTCTGTAACATGTTTAATTTGATTGATTAAGTTACATATTCGAATTTCTGTATTGTATGTGTTAAATATAAATATCGATGTCATAACAAATATATCTTATTTTCAGTAGTGTTTAAATGATATCAGTCAAGACATTAACCGGAGAGAAGTATTAATATTCAGTAAAAGATATTTAGTATAAATATTTAAAAAAACGTTAATTGATATTCAATTATTTATATATTGATTTATTACCTTTATTTCTCTGAACTAAGGTTCATGGGTCTTCTCAATCGAAAGTTTCAGCCAAAATTTCATACCAATTTTGGAATTGTTTCTATTGAATACTACTTTTTAAAAATAAGAGAAATTTAGGGATTGGGGAAAGGGTGAAAAAGGAGAGAAAAAGAAACATATTTTTGAAAATGGAAGCAAAAATTATTTTCATCAACCAAAAATAAAAATCTATACAATTTCACACATCAAAATGTCTCTGATACAACAATTTTCAAATCGATCACTGGTCGTTTCAGTTTCTCCTCCTGTGGGCATCACCATGTCTGAGAAAACTCGAACCTTTTGCAAAGCCACTCCTCCCAATCCCAACACACCCACTTCCTTCGTTGAAGCTTCCCACTCCAAAGTTCAAGTCTTTGTCAGGAGAAATAAAAAACCCAGAAAAATGGCTGTCAAACTTGAAGAAGAGGACCATCTTCCTTCAACCCAGGATCACAAGGTCTCAACTTTTCCATCATTTCTTCTGTTTCTGCATAAATGGATCAATGGGTGTGTGAGTTATGAATCATGGGCTCTTCGTGTTGTTATGATAAGGTTCTTGACTTGCGATGAGTTATATGATCAGGTTCCGGTTACAAAGAAGTTTGGCCTTCCAGCAATAGAAGATTTTGCGTACTGTGGAGCAAATGAATTGACTCGGCGTGGTCAGTACCTTTCTCCCCTTTAGTTTTGTTTACAATGTTGATTGATATTCCCTGTTTTCACTTATGGCATGTTGAACCATTTATTTTCTGTGTAATCTTTTATGTGCTTTGCATATTTAATTTCACAACAGCTACATGGTCCCTTTTTAGGAGTATTATGAATTTTTCAGTGACAACTGTAGTAACCACAGCCTGCCTAGTTACTCACTGTAGTAACCAAACATTCTCATGTTCATCTATTCTGATTGAAGTAATGAGTTCTCATACAAATAGCTCTTCTTGCAGGGAAAGCAGAAATGGAATCAGATGTGGCTTCAGCAGCAAATAAAGTTGCTTCAACTAGGCCTGGTGGTAAGAATTAGAAATGGTTAGGTGTATAGTTGCAACATGCAAGTTTTTAGGTGTTTGTTTGCTTATTAAGGGAAATAATCTGGATTCTATCCTCCCTCTCTCTATATTGGGAAAACGGTTTAAGGAGAAGCGTTGCTTTGTTTTTTAACTGCACTCCTTAGTTCTGCTTGTTCATGTGTGAATAGGATGCGTGAACTTCTTCTGGATGGATTAACTAAACTTTTGCTCCATCTAGTGTTCCAAAGATCATCTTTGACAAATTTTTGACTCAGATGTCCCAGATTTTTATTTCATCACTAATTTGGAATTAAAAAAATCAAGCCCCTCATCTTTAACCATTCAATTCTGGACAGAAATGATGGCAACGATCTGACATGTTTCAATTGATTAATATTTGGGTTTTTGTGTCCAAAATCAATATTTTAGAGCAATAGGGATATCAAAATTTAATTACTTCTGTTAGGTGATGAGGTTGATAATTATGTTGACATATATTTTGCCTTGATATCAATTTGTTTCAAATGCATTAATATTTGAGCAAAGTTCAAATTGTGTGTGTCAAACTTGTGAAGCAGTAATTAATAGTACTGAAAATTGAAACTTGGAACTTCTGCTTCCTTTTTAAAAATATATTTCCCCTTTTAGATCAAACTTAATTTGTTTTAATTGCAGGATTTTCCTTAAAAAGTTTTTAAATACAATGCTTTTAAAATTGTTAAATCTGGGGGACCTGGGAAATAATTAATTTAGCCAAGCAGACTCTCGCTAGTTCAAGTTTGTGTATGCACTTAAATACTGTGTTTACCAGAGTACTTAAATGCATGCACAAGCAATTATGTAGTAAACATATTAATTTAAAGCTGAGATTTAGCTGAACTTTGCAATTTTTATTGCATGTCTCTTTATGTATGTTCAAGTACTCTGTTTTTGCCTGTTGATGAAATTTCATATTTTTTTTTTTCAGGAATGTATTTAATGAAGTGTACACCATTAAGTTTTTACCTGGAAGTTAAAATTTAATTGTTGAAATAATTTTGAAAGCATATTAATTTGAAACTAATTTACTTCCCATCTATTTTGGTTGAGCTTAAATTATTTAGTTCATCTACGATATAGGTGAATCACCTGCTCACTGGGAAAAGGTGCTCGAGGGGATTCGCACAATGAGGTGTTCTGCAGATGCACCAGTAGATACTATGGGATGTGAGAAAGCTGGTGATACACTACCTCCTAAGGTCTGACTAAGTATTTTACTGCTGTTAATTTGATCTGTGATGAAAATTTAAGGTTTAATTATTGGTTTCTGTGTTGTTGCTTTTGAGGGAAAGTGATTGCCAAATAAACACTGAATAGAATATGGCTTGCCAAACAACATTTTGGGGTAGAAAAAGACAACATGTTGAATACTGTCTATTTGACAATTCCAATAGTCATTCATCAACGAGTATAGCAATTACTCATTCAATTAGTAGATGATGATGATGAGTTGATGACCAAACTAGTTAGTCATCTGTGTAATCTTGTATTGAATGGATTGGTTGCCTTCTCATACTTTCAGGGCCTTTTTGAAAGATACATTTCTTCTTACATTGTTGTTGTGATTTCAGGGATATTGTTATTCCTTTAACTTCTATATTTTGTATGAAGCATGATGTGAATAAGTTTAACCTTATCAAAATTTCTGTGTATAGGAGAGAAGATTTGCTGTCCTGGTATCTTCTCTATTATCTAGCCAAACAAAGGATCCTGTTACTCATGGTGAGTATATATGCCTTCTGAAGTTTATAGTTAAAAAATTATTGTTGATAAGTTTCCTGGCTTTTATACATTTCTAAGATGATAATGTTCTGTTTACCTTATGGAAATATGAGAAGCATTGACTTGCCGCAAGTAAAATATTTCATAGTGGCAGAAGTTTCTTATGTCAACTTATTGAGATGGAAAATATAGAGAAACTGAAAATATTGGTTAAAATACGAGATTATTAATGTCTAGAAAGTAATGACTTTGTGTGGCTTTTTTGGGTTGAATTTAGGTTGGCTTGGATATGGGTAATGAGTTCAATATGCTTGTTTTTTAAAGTTATGAGAAAGCTTGAAAGATTGGTAGGATTGCACGTGTGACAAAATCCCGGTTACCAACATCTTTTAGGCTATTAAAAGTGGATTTGTAAGTTAAACGCAAACAAGCCTCTCCACATTTGAAGTAATTTAAATGAACATTGATAGAGCATTTCTTATGAATTATGATGGTAGAAGACTATAAGGGTGCTTCCAACAACCTAAAAGATGGCAACGCAATACTAGAACAAAAAGGAAAGAAAATGCAGGAAATTTGAACGTATTTTTTTTTATAAAACACGACAGAACGAGAAGTAGTAGAAGGAAGTAGTCAAGGGAGGGAAGTGCTAGCAAAAATGGATATTATCTATGTATGTTGATATAGATTGAATGCTGTATTGCAAATTAATTGGTAATTTAAACAAATATTTTGGCCATGTTGTACCTTTGCCCCCAAAATTTTGTTTTACCATCAGTTTTAATGTACGTAGTTCATACTCGGTAGTTGCTTGAAAATGTGTGCAATGCTTCAACTACAGTTCTAGTTACAAGTGTTTTTTTAAGAGTAGGAGCAATTCAACGCCTTCTTCAAAATGATCTGCTTACCGCTGAAGCAATCAATAATGTTGATGAAGAGACCGTCAAGAAGTTGATTTACCCTGTATGTTCCTTGTTTCTAATGCATGTCCTTAGCTTCATGTTATCAATTCAATTACTTTTTGGTTATGCTTCATTCTGTAATGTAATTATGCTTGCACTTGTGTGCATTTTTTCCAGGTTGGGTTTTATACAAGAAAAGCCACTAACTTGAAAAAAATTGCAAATATTTGTCTCATGAAGTACGACGGAGACATACCTAGCTCAATTGACCAACTGCTGTTACTTCCCGGCATTGGTCCTAAGATGGCTCATTTGGTATGTGTAACAGCTTCTCTAATTCAAGCACCATGTTTCATTAGATTTCAGAAGTTAATCTTGTTAGTGCACATTAGGTTATGAATGTTGGATGGAACAATGTCCAAGGCATATGTGTAGATACTCATGTCCACCGCATTTGCAACCGCCTTGGCTGGGTCTCAAGATTGGGCACAAAACAGGTTCCTTTAAGTTTTGACATCTTCACATTCTATGTATGGGACATTCTTAATTTATTTGTTCTTCCAACATCTTGGGACAGGTGCAGCTGTAATGAACTTCATTAGATTTGCTTCTTTTAGGAGAAAAAGTTATGCAAATCATTGTTATACTATATGAGGACATTTTATGGAATGAATATTCTATGTTAAATTATCAGATCAGAAACTATCACATTTATAGTAGCAAACAAACAAAAGAATTTGACATTTGTAGCATGTATGAGAGTATTCAATTTTAGTCATAATTGGTTTGGATTTAGTTTCTCTTCTCAATGTGTCTAATGGTCAGAATTGAAAGTTACCAATCTTGTTCAAATTGCTAGAAAACTTCAACACCTGAAGAGACAAGAGAGTCACTGCAACGGTGGCTTCCAAAGGAAGAATGGGTTCCTATAAACCCTCTATTGGTAAGTCCGAATCATTCTCAAAGTCCTACTGAACAATTTGTTGTATTATTCATTCATATTGATTTTTCTTATTCTTCTGTTTCTCTTCACCAAATCAATCATCTTATCTAACAGGTAGGATTTGGACAAACAATTTGTACACCTCTAAGACCTCGTTGTGGAGAATGCAGTGTAAGAGACTTGTGTCCCTCAGCCTTCAAGGAGACCTCAAACTCAAGCCCATCTTCTAAGTCCAAAAAGCCCGGGCTGAAAAAGAAGCCTTAACATTCACCACTCTCAAAAACACATTAAGCTTGAACCATTTTTTGTGGAATTGGGTTGCTTTTTTGGTCACTATTTTGACATGCATACATATTTCCAAGTATGCCTGTGACCAAATTTTTACTGTGGTTACATTTACATTATATGCTGCTCCACATCTAAATATGTATATATTTTTTTGTAAGAATACATATTCACCGTTGGATGATCTGAAACTTAAGGGCTTTTATAAGCCTTGAATTTTTATATTTTTTCTATCTTTTTTATTTTGTGCAACAATAATTCATCCAAGTCTCTTTGCCCACGTAATAAAGTTTAATTCCTTTCTATTCATTTAGACTTTACAAGGACTTGAGTCACGTGCATTAAGATTGATAATATATTTGGATATTTCTTGAGAATGAAAAAATTACATTTGAAATGAATGTCGTGGCTATTAACCATCGAAACTTGGAATGAAGGCTTCATTAGTGCATGCTTTAATTTGCATCTAAAACCACATTTTTGGAAACTTTGTATATGTTTAATTTTAATGTAACATGTTAATTGAATTGAAATAACTTTAAATAGTTTTCGCGTTTAATAAAAAAAATATGTACAGAATTTTACTGTTAACTTACTTTTAGCATCAAAATATCTAAATATATTTATTTAAATATCGATTTCATCAAATTAGTTTTTTTAAAACTCGAAATTATTTGATGAGTCTCAACTAGTAAAAATTTATTAGAAATCACATAAAATGGACTAAGTGAAATTTTATGATTTTATTAGAAATAAAAATTTATAATTTTTTTAAGAAATTTTAATTAATAGCAAAATAATAAAGTCTCCTATTTTAATACTCAAATACCTAGCAGAAAAATTCTGGCTTCTAAAGTCACGTACAAAAATTGAAAAGTTGCAAACAATTAGTTTTTATTTTAATTGGGTTCAATTATAGCAAAATTAAATATAATCTAATATGTATAGTTTCAGAGCTAAGTATAGATCAAGTAGGGGCTGTTGTGGGCTTTTTTGTTCTTGATTCAGCCCAGATGTTTACAGTTAGGCCCAAAAGCGAAATGTGTTTTGGCAACCGACCCGAATAACGATTCGGATCAGAAGATTCGGATTCAGTGACTCGGTGTTCATCGAGTGGAGGAACTGAGCAGAGGACTTTCGGAAGTGATTGTTACTTCTCAGATTCTCGTCCTTAGAGAGAGAAAGAGAGAAAGGAGAGAGAGAGAGAGAGATGACGGTGGCAGCAGGAATCGGTTACGCTCTGGTAGCGTTAGGGCCCTCTCTCTCCCTCTTTGTTTCCGTCATTTCCAAAAAGCCCTTCCTCATTCTCACTGTTCTCTCCAGGTACGCCAGCTCCATTTATTTTCGATCGATCTCACGTAACCACAAACGCTGTGCCATGCAATTTCGCAATTCACCCTCGCCTTGTTACTGTTTGCTCCATTAGTTACTCTTCAATGCGAGTTAGGGTTTTATGATTAGTCTATTGGCTTCAAAGGCCACATTTATGCGTTGATTCTTATGAATTTTTTTGCTGTTGATTTAATTTGTGAATGCAGTACACTGTTGTGGCTTATTAGTTTGATTGTGCTGTCTGGAATATGGAGGGGGTTTTTGCCCCTCAATACGACCGCATGGTGGCCTTTTGGAATTCTTATATTCTCATCTGTTGCTTTTCAAGAAGGCCTCAGGCTGTTCTTCTGGAAAATATACAAGTAAGCTTATATTGCTCACTGCTCTGCTGTAAATTGTTGCATCCATTCCTGTTTTTTTCTTCTCAAATGCTGTGATTTTGTTATTAGGTTAAAATAAAAATATGGTTCCTACACCTCACCATTTTTCATTTTGGTTCCTTTATATATAAAAAGTAGCAATCTACATTTTAGTCTTATATGAAGAAATTGACACTTTTTTTTTTTTTTTTTTTTTTTTTTTTCATTTTAGAATCTACTTGAATAAAAAAAAATTAGTCCATCCTACATTAAAAATTCTATATTTTGGTCCTAACACTGTTATAACTTTAATAAACAGTAAGAGCTAAATTGTGAACAACTGTCTTGCAGGGAAAAACGAAAATAGTGTTGGATATAGACACTGAGTTTATAATTTAACCTTGTTTTCATTTTATGCTTTTGGAAACTAATTTACAATATGATAGAGGAAGTGTCTGACAATTTTGTACAAAGTGTTTATTTTGATATGCTATACCAATGTTGCTTTTGCCTTTTGTGTCTGGATTATTTATTCTATTTTATTTTCCTGTTGATATTTTGTAGGAGGTTAGAAGACATATTAGATGCCTTTGCTGACAGAGTATCAAAACCACATCTTCTTCTGACAGATAAGATGCTGATTGCTCTGGGTAAGAAAATGGAGGCTTTCATGCCTATGAAGATTGCATTTGTTTGATCAACTTTTGGATTAGTTTATTAGCTATTTGCTTTTGTCAGCTGCTGGAATAACCTTGATGATAATCCCTTTGTCTGGATCCTTTATTTTAGTTGTATGATAAAATGAATAACTTGTTAAGATGCTATTAGAAAAAGATATTTTCCTTTTGGTATATGATCTATATTGTGCACGATAAACTGTGATTTTTTAGTAAAATGAATATTGGATTTTTATTTTTCACAGCTGGTGGGTTGGGTCATGGTGTTGCCCATGCTGTGTTCTTCTGCATCAGCCTATTAACTCCTGCATTTGGTCCTGCAACATATTTCGTTGACAGGTGTTCAAAAGTTCCATTTTTCCTTCTTTCTGGTGAGTTTTCGCAACGCTGGTTGTTGTATGCATTTATAAGATGGGATTTTACAGCTTCAAACTTTTGAAAACTTTGCCATCTAAGGATTTGCATATTCATTCATTTATTGCCTCATGAGAACCTTTTAATAGCGTTTTCCTCCCATTAAGCCTCAGTTTCTATATATAAACAGCAATAGCTCTGATTTTTTTTTTTCTCTTTCAAATCGAGATATGATATTTTTAGTATGTAACTTCTCCAATTAGTTCACCGTTTTTATATACGTTGCAGCTATTATTGCTCTTGCATTTGTCACAATCCACACATTCTCAATGGTCATCGCATTTAATGGGTACACAGAGGGGAACAAAGTGGATAGATATTTTGTTCCCGTTGTTCACATTGTTGCAGGAATGGTGGTAAAATCTCACTCTTTGCATTATATTTTTGCCTAAAATTTACAACTGTAACTAGTAACCAGCCAACTTTCACTAGTGGTGCCTGTCTGCTTGAATTTTAGAAGGTTTCAGAAAACATTAAATTTGTAATAATAAAAGGTCCCCTGGATATACTGTGAACTATATTTATGGATTAAGATTTTGGAATTTAAATGATTCTTAGATGAATTTTGGCTTCAATTAATACTTACTTAAAACTACACTTTTTTCTTTGACTTGCTGTTTCCTTATTCAGACACTGGTGAATTTGGCGCCTGGTGGTTGTGCTGTTGGCATTCCTCTTCTTTATTTCATTGCTATCTTGACCTTGGCTCATTGTGGGAGGATGGTTTGGAGAAGATTGACAGAAAATCCAATCAGGCCAGGTCACTCATAGTAATTGATAATCTTTGTAAAAAGTCTCCCTATAGTTTGCTTATTGCTCGCCATAGGAATACGTAAGATATCAGAAGTTATAATGCACAAAAGGTGTTTCTTTGATTTGATGCTCCCATCTTCTTACAATGTGCGGGGCCTAAAGTCGACTTCTTTTAGTATTTGTCTGTTTTACTTGTCATCGTTGTAATTAGGTTTATTCAAGTTTTGGTTGCAGAAGCCAGTTTGTTGAAGTCTTGGTCGTTTAGTATTTAGAAAATGAAAGTCTAGTAGGTTAATACTTGTGAACGAATTTTTCCTTAAGTTCCTTTTGAAAGAGAAAAATAATAGAAAAAATTGAAATTAGTATCTCCACGAGTTCTATTTAGAAAAATAAAATAAAAAGACAAATTAAAATTAGCTTCTTCACGAGCTTTTTTACAAGAAAAAGTAGACTTTATTTTCTCCATAAACTAAAAGTAGCATGTATATTAGTTGAAGAATAAAATTTGAAGGAGATTATATGAGAGGGTTTCTATAAATTAATTTTGGACATCATGTTTTTAAATTTCGTTTTGTCAAATGTTAATTGGGTATATTACAGAGTGTATGGCATGCATTATTTCCTTGAATTTAATCTCAGTTACTTAAACAATCAGCTAGTTAATTATGTGTTTCAAATTCAACTCTGGTACAGCCAGGTATGAAATATATTTTTAAGCTGGAAAGGTTACACCCAAGAACACAAAAATAGTTTTAGGGGAAGGATTTTGGAAACAATGGCAATACCTCCCCAGCTCTGTCCCAAGCACAGCTTGTTCATACTTTTAATAAAAAACAATTCCAAAAGTACTTACAAAACTGAATTTTAGTTTTGTTGAAAAACAACTTGCTATAGTAATTTTGGAAAATTCTCGTGGCCCGGAGGCTTCGTCCATCTTCCAATGCTCCTCCCATTCTTTCCCCCAATGAATTAAATTATCATATAATTTTACGAAAAAGTTAACAATTAGGAATTAAAAGATAGTATGTAATTGATAATTTGAAATGTATATATATAATATCAAATAGTTGTTACTTTTCCTATTTTAATTTATTTTAAATGATTAACTAAGCTAAAAAATTATAATTTTGTAATCATTTTTAAATATTGTATTAACTGAAATAATACAATATAAATCAGTTGACAAAATAGAAAATGTCACCTGTTTTTACCCAGTCTACCAAAAAGTTATAAGCTTCAATTGTATTTTGAGGAAGTTTACCATACAAAGTGGCAGGGTCTTATAAAGAAAGATATTTAATGTCAAGCTCGCTCTTCACCCTATTTGGAGAAATTACAGTCCCATGCATGAGTTATTGAGAGATTCCTCCAGCATGAACACATCACCATTAAACTCTGAATCAAGCCCTTCACGTCCATCAAACTCCTTCAGCCCCACCAATGTCTCGATTGAAATCTCGGGCTCTTCATCCAAACAAAAATCTTTAACCAATGAAATGTCATAATTTGACTCATGATCCTCATTAAGAAGAGTCTTGTCAACACATAGCACTTTGTTGTCATCTTTTGTGCCTTTCAATGCAGCTTTCTCACCATTCAACTCTGTAGAACCAAACACAAGCCCTCCCCTTGGTGAGATACAAAATGGGCTCCAGGATTCCTCAAAACTCCAGCTGAATTTCCCTTCATATGGCCAAAAAAGTGGTTCATCAGTACTAAACTCTTGCATGTCTTCAATTTCTAGAAGTTGCTCCACTGAAGTATTGTCTTCTGATCTGACACACTGTATTCCATTGATGCTTAGAGGAGTTGAAGGGTTCTCAGATGACAATCCATGATAAGACTTTGAATCTGAAGAATCATAGCTGAAGTCACACTGGATGCAAATATGAGTTGAACTGTTGTTAGATGAAGATCCACAATAAGACCCTGATCCTGAGGTCTCAGAGCGGCCACAGGGAGAATTTGTAGCAGTTGCATCATTCACAGTTCCGGTCAAACTCATCGTAGTACCTCTTCTTGTCAAGAACAGTGACTTACTGCTAAATTGGACTTGTCAAAGAATGTCCTTTTATGATAATTTTTTTTTAAATAAATAAATAAGATCGAAGCATTTAATGGAGTGTTTCAACTCATTTACAATCCATTTACATTTTTGTTTTAAAATCACAAAAGAAAGAAAAAAATCATGAAATATACGAGGTTAATGGTAAAATGATAAAAAGAGGATGACTTTCTTGTTTTTTTAAGAATTTTCAAATCAACAATGATAATAATTATTCCCACGCAATTATTATATTTTAATCTCTAATTTTAGAGACTAGAGATTTTAACGTACACTTTTGAGCTTGTCAATTTTGGGGTCTATAAAAACTAACGTGAATTAACATAGGTAGAGACTAAAATATAAAGTTTTTTATAAAGATCAAATAAGTAACCAAATCTAATAATTAAACAAGATCACGAAGTTAAAGGAAGAGAAACATGCCAATTGTGTAAGAATCCATCCAGTAGTGTAATTACACTGAATTGATGAGTGTGATATTTGGAACTAAATATTTTGGCTGATAAACGCATTCATATAATATAAATGAACACGCAAAAAAGAACAAAGCTTCCAAAAGACATAAAACAGATAGAAAGAAAGTCATAAGCCACTCAGAAGAGGTTTTAGCCTTTGGATTTTAATTTGACGACAAAAAACTATACAAACCCAATTCACCTAGTGCAACAACCTACGACAGATGCAGGGATAGTAAAAAAAAAAAAAAAACATCACATGGAAGAAACAAACTGCTTCTAAAACCCATTACCTTGCTTCTACTCTGGAAACCACACCACATGCTTTGAGTTTGATCAAAGAAAGGAATTTTGAGAGAAAGAGAGATGAAAAAAAAAAAAAAAAGGTTTGGGTGAAAGAAAATGCCCAGAGAGAATAGAGCACAGTACTTAAATAAAGCACTGTCTTTTACTTGTATTGTAGTGGTAGAAATTAAACAAAAACAAAGCAGTGGGAAAACTTTGGAGTTTTGTGCTCTCAGTAGCCATGTTGATGTCTCATAATTAAACTCCATTGGTGGATTTGATGGTCCACTCATTGTTGGCCATTAATTAATTCTTGAAGAGTATGATCAGACCATTTTCCATTTCATTAATTTTATTTAAATTTTCCACTTCAAGTCCACAAGCGGCAGTGACTTCTCCCACCTTTTTTCTACAAACCACTTTTATTTTCTTCTTTATCAGTAAAAAATAGTTATTAACTGTTTGTTTGTGTTTATAGAGTGCTTGAATCCACAATCCATTTCTCAGTCCCTTTCTTTAACGGAGTAGACCTTATTTTAATCTAGGGGAAAAACACTGTGTAACTCTATATTGGAAAAAAATTAAAATTAAATCATCAATAGTAGATAATTTGTGATGTGCTCGTGGAGGATACAAGTTATTCAGAAAGTAGAGCAAAAAATAAATAACAAGTAAGATCATGAGAAAAAAATATTATGATACAAATTTATACACTAAAAAATATATCTTTTGTATATATAATTATAAATTCTAATAACAATTATTTATTTTTAACACATAATTCTTTAACAAATGTCACATAATACTAAAGACCAAAGATATAAGTTTTCAATTTTAGAAGACTAGAAACAAAGAATATTTTTTACAAGATATATATAAAAGAAAATTATCATTAAAACTAAAAATATATCTAAATATTTTTACTTTTATCCTCTGTTTTCTTTTGTTCTTTCTAACTTTTTCTTCTCTAATGTTGTACTTTCAATTTTTTTCTGCAGTTAACTCAAATAAAAAAAAATATAGAGAAAGTATTTTCCCTCCTTTGTAATGCTTATTTTTTGTTAAATGAAATAAAAAATAAAACAAATTTTGGCCATCCAATAACGACCAAAAGACACCTGCATTGTGATAACAGAAGCACTGAATCATGTGCACAAAAACAAAACATCATGAAGAGAATAATATGCATGTTTAAAAGTTTTTGTCCATAAGCCTCAAAATGAAAGTAACACATTAAGACCAATTAACTTTTTTTACTACACAATTTGAATAGGTTGTTAGAATTTTTTTTTTTCCTTCTTAATTTTAAAAATCATTATGTCATTTTGGATAATTATAGTTTCATTTCTAATAGTTTTCCTGTAACACAATTAAATATTGTTCTATCCTATATCTAAAATTTGTTGACCGGAGTAACCTACAAAATCACTTACACTACTATTCAATGTCTTAAGATCTCTCTCTGTGGTCTCAATCTCATACTGCAATACTTTGAAGCTCAAATCAATATTAAAAACAATTTAATTATTGCAATTACATATTAATTTTGTTAAGAATAATCTGAGTTCTGTTCTTCTTGAAATGTTCACCTATTCATATTATTTTTACTAGACTCTTACTTTTCCAGACTATATATTAGAAGATACTCAAATATTCCCTGATCATGTTTTCGATATTGTTTAGGTCTAATGCTGTTAATTACATGATTAATGGTGATTCAGATAGTTAGGGCTAAGTCACTCTGTTTTAACTGAGAATGTATAGCCAACCAAAGCTGATGAGATAGACTTGTGTTTATACCGTGGGCAACCTTGTAGTACAAAATTTGAATATATATAAGTTATATATGTTAAATATTATGTTTTATATTTATGTAAAGGTAGTTTAGTCCTTTTATTATTTCTCTTTGTTATATATATTTACATTGTATTGCTCTTGCTCATCAATGGAACCCTAATCTTCTTCTTCTCATTTTTCCTCTCTTCTTCTCTTCTTGAATGCTAATCTTCACATGGTATCAAGAGCAAGGATGATTGCCACAACTTTCGCGGATCCAACTTTTCGACGACCCCTTTTCGCATCTGTTTCGGTGACCCATTTTCACAGACCCAGGTGATCTCGTTCACTCTTTTATAAACTTTGCTGTTAGGGTTTGAATTTGTAGAATTTGGAATTTGCTGTTTGGGAATTTGGAGTTGCTCTCTGTTTGGGATTATTTGGGATTATTTGCAATGGCTGGAGAAAGGGATGATTCTCTTCAATCCATTAGTGTGCAGTTGAATGGGCAGAATTATTCATATTGGAGTTATGTGCTGAAAATTT
>Ga0209489_101275_pt1 | contig 51464 bp, 42 predicted proteins | sample SiratrowhiteBW_FD_187527 | JGI IMG/M metagenome (GOLD analysis project Ga0209489, IMG submission 187527) | Root nodule microbial communities of legume samples collected from California, USA - Siratro white BW (SPAdes) (version 2) | ecosystem: Host-associated > Plants > Roots > Nodule | place...
CGAACCAAACCAGACCGAACCCGACCAGACCAAACCCGACCAGACCGAACCGAACCGCACCAGACCGAACCAGACCAGACCGAATCGGATCAGACCGAACTGGACTAGATGGAACCGAACCACACCGAATCAGACCAAACCGAGCCCAAGAGAACCAGACCAGAATGACCCGAACCGTACCAGACCGACCCCATCATACCGAACCGAAACAGACAAAATAGGACCAGGCCGAACCGGACCAGACCGAATCAGATCAAACCGAACCAAACAAGACCTAAACAAACCAGAACGAACCAGACCAGAATGAATCACACCAGACCGAGCCGAAGCAGACCGAACCGGACCAGGAGGAACCGAACTACACCGAACTTCACCAAACCAAACCGGACCAGACCCAATCGGACCAGACCGAACCGTACCAGACCGAACCAGACCAGACCAAACCGTACCGCACCGAACCGGACTAGACCGAACCAAACCAGCCGAAGCGGACCAGACCGAAACGAAATAGGCCGAACCCGACCGAACAAGACCAGACCGAACGCAAGCGAACCAGACCACACCAAATTGAACCAAACAGAACCGAACGAAACCAGACCGAACCAGACCAGAACCGAACCAGACAAAATTGGACAGGACCAACCGAACCGAACCAGACCAAACTGAACCAAACCGAACCGAACCAGACCGAACCGAACCAGAATGAACTGAACCATACCGAACCGAACCAGACCGAATCGGACCAAACCGAACCGAACTAGACCGAACCAAACCAGAGCGAACCAGACCACACCGAACCTGACCGAACCTGACTAGACTAGAACGAACCCGACCAGACTAAACTGAACCAGACCAGACTGAACTGAACCAGACCAGACCGAACCAGACTAAACCGAACCAAGACAGACCGAATCGGACCAGACCGAACCAAACCAGATCCAACCAAACAATACCTGAACAAACCAAATCGAACCGAACGAAACCAGACTGAACTGAACCGGACCAGACCGACCCGGACCAGGTCGTACCGGACCAGATCGACCCGGACCAGGCCGTACCGGACCAGACTGAACTGGACCAGACCGAACCGGACCAGAACGAACCGGACCGAACCTGACTAGACTAGACCGAACTATACCGAACCAGACCAGGCCGAACCTAATCGAACCTCACTAGACCAGATCGAGCTATACCAAACCAAACCAAACCGAACCAGACCTGACCAAACAGGACCAGACCAAACCGGACCAAACCAGAACGAACCGAACCGAACCAAACCAAACTGACCCGAACCGGACCAGACCGAACCGCACCTGACCGAGCCGGACGAGACCGAATCAGATCAAACCGAACCAGACAATACCTAACCAAACCAGACCGAACCGGACTAGACCGAATCGTACCAGACCGAACCGAACCAGACCAGACCGAACCGAAAAAGACAGAACTAGACTAGACCGAAACGAACCAGGCAGAACCTGATTGAACCAGAGCAAACTGAACCCAAGAGAACCAGACCACACCGAATCGAACCGAACTAGACCAGACCGAACCAGACCAAACCGAACCAGACCAAACCGAACCAGACTATAACATAACCAGACAGAACTGGACCGGACCAAACTGAATCAAAAAAGACCGAAACGAACCAAACCAGACTAAACCGAATGAGACCAGACTGAACCGAACGAGACCAGACTGAACCGAACGAGACCAGACCGAATGAAACCGAAGCAAACCGAACCAGACCGAACATAACGAACCGAACCAAATGAGGTCAAACCGGACGTGACCGAATTGGACCAGAGTGAACCGGACCAGAAGGAAACCTGACCAGAGTGAACCGAACCAAACCAGACTGAACCAGACCAAACCAGACTGAACCGAACCAGACCGAACCGAACCGAACCAGACCGAACTGGCCGAGGCCGAATCGGACCAAACCAAAGCGGACCAGACCGAACCGAATTACACCAAACAGAACCAGACAAGACCGAACGGAACTAGACGAGACTGAGTCGAACCAGACCAGACCGAACCAGACCAAACCAAACCAAACCCGACCAGACCGGACCAAAACGAACCGGACCAGACTGAACCGAATAAATCGAACCGAACCAGACCGAATCAAACCGAACCAGACCAGACCGAACCGAAGCAGCCCAGAATGAACCGAACTAGACCAGAATAAACCAAACCAGACCAGACCGCACCGAACCAGATCAAACCAGACCAGACTGAACCGAACTAGGCCTGACCAGACTGAATCGAACCAAACAGAACAGAACCAGATCGAACGAACCAGACAAAACTGGACCAAACCAAACTGAACCAGATAGAAGAGGACAAGACCGTACCGAACTGCACCTGACCAATCTAGACTACACCGAATCGGATCAAAACGAACCAGACTAGATCGAAATGAACCACACCGAATTGACCAGACCGAGCCACATCAAACCTGACCAGACCAAACTGGACCAGACTAAATCGACCAAACCGAATCGGATCAGATCCAACCGGACCGAAGCAAACCTAACCGAACCAGACCGAACCGAACCAGACCAAACTAGACCGAACTGGACCAAACCCAACTGAACCAAACTAGACCGGACCAGACCGAACTGAGTCAGGCTGAACCAAACCGAACTGGACCAGACCGAACCCAAGTGAACCAGACCAAGCCAAATCGAACAAGACCAAACCGAACCCGATCAGACCAAACCCGACCAAACCGAACCAAACCAGAACGAAAACCAACAAAACTGGACCGGACCAGCCCGAACTGAACCGTACGAGATTGAACCGAACCAGACCAGACCGAACCAAACCACATGGAACCGAACTAAATCGAAGCGGACCAGACCAAACTGAACCAAACCGAACCAGACCATACCGAACCTTACTCAGCTAGACCGGGTCGAACCAGACCGAACCGGACCAAATTGAACCGAATCAAATCAAACCGGACCAGAACTAAACGGACCAGACCTAACCGGACCAGACCAAACTAGACCAGACCGAATTGAACCAGATTGAATCAAATCAAAAGTGATCGGATCGTCCCTGACTGGGCTTAACCGGACTGGATCGAACCAAACAAAGCCAGACAGAACCGGACCAGACCTAACCGGACCAGACCGAACCGAACCAGACCAGAGCGAACCGAACCAGACCAGACCGCACTGGACCAGATCAAACCGGACCAGACCAAACCGAACCAGGCCGGACCAGGCTAAATCGAACCAGACAAAACCGAACCAGATAAAATCGAACCAGACCGAACCGAACCGCACCTGACCGAACTAGAACGAACCGAACCGAACCAGACCAAACCAAACTAAATAAGATCAGACCGAACCAGACCAGACCAAACTGAACCCGACCGAATCGATCCGATCCTGACTAGACCAGACTGGACCAAACCGGACCGTACCCGATACAACCGTACCCAACCGAACCAGACTAGACCAGACCGAATCGTACCAGACCGAACCAGACCAGACTGAACCAGACCAGACCGAACTGCACCAGACCGGAACGAACCAGGACAAACCCGACCGAACCAAACCAGACCAAACCTAAGCGAACCAGACCACACCGAATCGAACCAAACCAAACCGAACAAACCAGACCGAACCAGAGCAGAACCGAACCAGACAGAACTAAACCGAACCAGACCGAATCGAAAATGACCGAAACGAACCAGACCAGACTGAACCAAACCAGACCAGACTGAATCAAACCAGACTGAACCGAACCAAACCAGACCGAACCGAACAAGACAATACCTAACCAAACCATAACGAACCGGACCCAACCTGACTAGACCAGACCGAACTATATCGAACAGAACCAGACCAGACCGAACTATACAGAACCAGACCAGACCGAACTATACAGAACTAGACCAGACCGAACTATACAGAACCAGACCAGACCAGACCGAACCAAGCCAGACCTAAACAGACCATACCTAACCGGACCAGACCAAACCGTAACAGATCAAATCGAACGAGACTGAACCAAATTGAAAGAGATCAGACCATACCCGACTGGTCTTAACCGGACTAGACCTAATCAAACAAGACCGAACCAGACCGAACTGAACCAGATCGAACCGGACCAGACCGAACTAGACCAGACCGAACTATATCGAACCAGACCAGACCGAACAAAACCAGACCGAACCGGACCAGACCTAAACAGAGTAGACCTATCCCGACTAGACCAAACCTTACCAGACCGAATAAAACCATACTGATCTAGTTTGCTTCGGTCTGATCTTGTTCAGTCTGGTCTAGTCTGGTTCGGTTCAGTCTGGTTTGGTTCGGTCTGGTTTGGTCTGAGGAGGTTCGGTTCAGTCTGGTCTGGTTCGATTCGGTCTGGTCTGGTTCGTTCTGGTCTGGTCTGGTTCGGTTCGGTCTAGTTTGGTCTGGTTTGGTTCAGTCTGGTCTGGTTGGGTTTGATCTGGTCTAGTCTTGTTCGGTTCGATCTGGTCTGGTCTGGTTCGATTCGGTCTAGTCTTGTTCGATTCGGTCTGGTCAGTTTTGAATTGAAGTGAATTGAACCAGACCGCACCGAACCAAATCGAACCGAACTAAACTAAATCAACCGGACCAAACCAGACTACACCAAACTGAACCAGATAGAACGAAACCAGACCACACCGAACCGAACCAAACCAGACCAGACCGAACACGATCCAACCGAACCAATCTGAACTGAACCAGACCGAGTCTAATCGAACCAGACCAAACCGAAGCCAAGCAAACCAAATCAGACCGGACCAAACCCAAGCGAAATAAACCGAAACAAAAACGGATTGTACATCCCACAATTATTTTTTCTGCACTTTTTACATTGCGGGTTGTACGAACCGCAATACAAAAAAATTTATAAATACATTGCGGGTTGTACAACCCGTAATACAAAATATTTTTAAATACCCGGGTTGTACAACCCGAAATGTATTTATAAATTTTTATAAAACACAAAACTATCGACCAATTATTGGTCCTCAATGCTTAGCTAGACAAAAGAACATTTTTGCAAGTGTTAAATACTAAATGTAAATTTATTATTAAGAAATAAAAGTAGTTTTCTTGCTTCTTTCCTGTTAAGGATAAATCTGTTATAAATACTGGTATGTATGGTGTTACCTTGATTGCTCAGAGATTATGAAACGAAAAGGTTGAAAGGAAATAAAATGGGAATGTAATGGCATAATACCTACTAATTGAACCTTGATCATACAACTGCAGTTGGCCAAGTTGTGCCAATTAGGGGTGTAACTTTTAATGTTGGTTTGAATTTAACTTTTTGACCCAACTTAAAATAAATTTATTCTTCTTAGAATGTTTCCACAGTACATGAATATTCTAACCCATACGGAGCCGAATCATTCAACAATCTTGGAGAAGATCAACCGTTATGAAATTTGATGTTTATGTAACAGAATTAATGCTTAATTACTGCATAATACTGGACCTCTCTGTTTCATTCAATAAGATTCTGTATATGTTTTTATCCAATTGAGGATTACTGTTGCATATCCTATTAAATTGTTTCTGCTGTTTCGATTATTTTATTTCACTCTACCAAATTGGTGTTTTCATTCACCATGGCTGTTGCTGACAATACCAGAATGAAATCAATGGAGGCTGATATAAAGAAGTTATTCCAATTGTTAGAGCAGTCTCGTGAAGAACAGCGAACAGAGTGTGCTCGCTTGACAGAGGCTACCTAGATGAAATTCGATGTTATACAGAGTTCTATCGTACAACTTTTAGAGAGCAACACTCATGGCTCGAGCTCAAGAACAAATGTGGATTCTCACCAGAAATCTCCATAACCATTTCGTAGAGTGCATTTTGATATTCCCAAATTTGACGGCAAAGATGTGTTGAGTTGGCTTTTTTCAATGGATCAATACTTTGACTTTTGCAGAACTTCAGAGGAAGAAAAGATTCAAATAGCTGCTTTTCACATGACTGGGATGGCAATTCCCTGGTTTCAGATGACCCAACGCGCAGCTCCATTTCGTTCATGGTTCCAGTTGAAGCGTGCACTTGAGATCGAATTTGGTTCGTCCTTATTTGGATCACCACGTGAGATTCTCTTCAAACTTACCCAACAAGGATCAGTGACAGATTATTACACTGAGTTTGTTGTGTTGGCAAATCGGACAAACATTGAACCTCCAGTGGCATTGAAGGGTTGTTTTGTCAGTGGATTGAGGGAAGAAATTCGACGGGAGGTTAAGGCTCAGTGTCCCACTTCCTTGATGAGAGCTGTTAGCCTTGCTCGTTTATATGAAGATAAATTCACATTTCGCTTGAAGATTACCCCGGGCCCTAATGCTCATCGTTATACCAATCACCAAAATAATTTACCAGTGGCAATGCGTCCACAACAGCGCTCAAATTTACCTCCGTTGCTACCAACACCAACGCAAACGCCTTTACCGAATAACAATCGGCCACCAATTAAACGTCTAACAATGGCGGAACAACAAATTCGTAGAGAGAAAGGCATTTGTTTCTGGTGCGATGACAAGTTTACACCACAACATAGATGCCCTAACAAGAACTTTATGCTCTATCAGCTGGAATTAACTAATGATGATGACCCACAACAAAATGCAATACTCATGGCAGAGAATAACCCCAGCCCGGATATAGCCACATTAGAAGAGCAGGTGCTTCATCACCATTTATCTTATAATGCTCTACATGGCTCCCAGGGTCCAGCAACTATACGTGTCAAAGTAACCATCAATGGTAAGGTGTTTCAAGCTTTAATTGATGGTGGAAGTTATGATAGCTTCCTCCAACCACGTGTCGCCAAGTTTTTGAACCTTACGATCCAACCAGCGTTTGCCTTCCGTGTCATGGTTAGCAACTTCGAAACAATGGAGGTTGAAGGCTTTATTCCTTCGTTGAACGTGTCAATCCAAGGACACCACATGCATATACCAAATGTATACCTTCTACACGTGGCAGGGGGTGACCTCATTTTGGGTACATCATGACTTAAAACACTCAAAGCTCACATCGTAGACTATGATGCTTCATATATTAGATTTTTGCATCAAGGGAAATTCATTACAGTTCTGGGTGAAAACTCTTCGAGTCCACAGCAAGCTCAATTTAATCACATTAAACGCTTCATCCATACTGATGCCATTGAGGCTGCCTTTACAGTGGAAATGAAGCAACCAAAAGAAACCAACACTTCAGCTCTTCAACTGCCTGATAATCTTGAACCTGCCTTGGCTTTACTCATCAGTAAATATGCCAAGGTCTTTACAGAGCCATGCGGATTACCACCTGTGAGGGAACACGATCATAGCATACCATTGATTGCAGGTGCTACTCCAGTCCACAGTCGCCCTTACAGGTACCCTCATCATCACAAATCTCAAATAAAGCTTATGGTTCAACAAATGTTGGAGGAGGGAATTATTCAACCCAGTCGTAGCCCCTTTTCTTCACCAATCCTTTTGGTAAAGAAAAAAGATGGTACTTGGAGGTTTTGCACTGACTATCATGCTCTAAATAATTTAACTATCAAAGATTGCTTTCCCATTCCAACTGTAGATGAATTGCTTGACGAGCTATATGAAGCTAGGGTGTTTTCAAAATTAGATTTAAGATCAGGCTATCATCAAATCCTTGTACGCCCCGAAGATCGACACAAAACTGCCTTCCGCACTCATCAAGGTCACTATGAATGGCTGGTAATGCCATTTGGCCTCACTAATGCTCCATCCACCTTTCAAGCCTTGATGAATGCCATTTTCCAGCCACACCTACGGAAGTTTGTACTTGTTTTTTTTTTATGATATATTGGTTTATAGTGATTCGTGGGAAAAACAATTGTAGCATTTAGAAGTGGTTCTTCAATTACTGCTTAAGGAGTCCTTATTTGCCAAACTATCTAAATGTTCTTTTGGACTGACAGAGATTGATTATCTAGGCCATTCAATTTCCAGTAAAGGTGTTCATATGGACAAAATCAAAGTCCAAGCAATTGTAGACTGGCAGCAACCAAAAAATGTAAAACAATTACGGGGTTTTCTTGGTCTTACAGGTTACTATCGCAGGTTTATCCGCAACTATGCAACAATTGCAGCACCACTTACAAATATGTTGAAGAAAGATGCCTTTCAATGGAATGACTATGCTACAGAAGCATTTCAGCGACTCAAACAGGCTATTACTTCCCAACCAGTGCTAGCCCTTCCCAATTTTAATTTACCTCTTAAATTGGAAACGGACGCTTCCGGATCGGGAATTGGTGCAGTTCTAAAACAAGTTAATCACCCAATTGCTTATTTTTCCAAGAAGCTATCTCCTCTAATGCAGCAAAAATCTGCTTACATACGGGAATTCTATGCCATAACTGAAGCCATTGCCAAGTTTAGGCATTATCTTATAGGGAAAAAGTTCATAATTCGTACAGACCAACAGAGTTTAAGATCGTTGTTGAATCAAAGCCTCCATACACAGGAGCAACACAAATGGCTGCACAAATTATTGGGTTATGACTTTGAGATACAATACAAACCGGGTGATAAAAATATTCCCGCAGATGCCCTATCAAGAAGTTTCTTAGCAGCATGGTCCACATCACGATTGGATTGGTTAGACCAGTTGAAGATGGAGATTCAACAGGATGCACAGCTCCAGAGCATTTGGCAACAATGTAGTGAGAATAACCAACTTTCAGGCCCGTACCATTGTAAAAATGGCCTGCTTCTTTGGAAAAATAGAATTGTGATTCCTGCTTAAAGTAACCTCATACAATCCATTTTATATGAATTTCATGATGGAATTCTCGGGGGCCATGCTAGCATAGCAAAAACCACTGAACGCATATGCTCAAATTACTATTGGCCTAGCATGCATCAACAAATCAAAACTTATGTACAATCATGTATCATTTGTCAGAAGGCAAAATCAGAAACACGACTTCAACCAGGATTGTTGCAACCATTGCCAATACCTTCACAGGTCTGGGAAACCATATGCATGGACTTTATTACTGCCTTGCCTCCCTCACAAGGGTATTCTGTGATCATGGTAATAATAGATAAATTCTCAAAGTTCGGCCACTTCATTCCTCTCAAAGCAGATTTTACAAGCAAAATTGTAGCAGAGGTTTTTCTACAACAGATAATTAAGTTACATGGATTTCCTAGGAGTATTATCTCGGATCGGGATAAAGTTTTTATTAGCAAATTTTGGCAGCAATTGTTCCAAGCTCAGGGTACTAAATTGAAAATGAGCTCTGCATATCACCCGCAATCAGATGGACAAAGCGAGGTTTTGAATAAGACCTTGGAGATGTACTTACGCTGCACTTGTCATGAGAATCCAAGAAGCTGGCTATCAATTCTTCCCTGGGCTCAATATTGGTATAATACATCATACCATAGTGCCATAAAAACTACACCATACAAGGCTTTATATGGCCGTGATCCTCCTTCACTAGTGCGCTATGAAGTCTCTATTCAGGATGAGAAATCTGTTCAGGAAATGTTGTCTTCACGTGACAGTTGGCTTCAACAATTAAAACAAAACATGTCTCGGTCACAAGAATTCATGAAATTATATGCTGATAAAAACCGACGGCCACTGGAATTCGAAGAAGGGGAATTGGTTCTAGTGAAGTTGCAACCATACCGCCAGCACTCCCTTGCACTCCGTAAAAATCAAAAACTTGGCTTAAGGTACTTCGGACCTTTCAGAATCACTAAAAAAATCGGCACAGTGGCTTATCGTTTAGAGCTACCTGAGACGGCTAGAATACACAATGTATTCCATATTTCTCTCCTAAAAAAATTCAAAGGGGACCACACCACTCCCTATTTGCCACTTCCATTGCAAACTCTAGAATCGGGTCCAATTTTGCCTCCACACATGGTATTGGATAGCAGAACAATACTGCAAAATGACAAAGAAGTACAACAACTGCTAATTCAATGGGGTGATGATCAACACGCGGAGACATCTTGGGAATCACTTACAGAATTCAAACAAAGTTATCCCAACTTTAACCTTGAGGACAAGGTTAAGCTTAAAGGGGAAGGTATTGTAAGGAAGAAAAAGCTGGCAGCTGAGGTGGAGGGTGACACGTGTACAAGGAGGAGTAATAGAGCTAAGACTACAGATACCTGGCTCAAGGATTTTGTGGCATAATTTTTTGATGTGGTGAAAATTCTATAATTCTTTCTCTCTATAACCGAATTCTGTTTTCTTCTCTCTCTCTCAACATTGAAATTGTTCTTCTGCTGGTTTATTCAGGTGAACAGTGTCTAACCCATACGGAGCCGAATCATTCAACAGTCTTGGAGAAGATCAACCGTTATGAAATTTGATGTTTATATAACAGAATTAATGCTTAATTGCTGCATAATACTGGACCTCTCTGTTTCATTCAATAAGATTCTGTATACGTTTTTATCTAATTGAGGATTACTGTTGCATATCCTATTAAATTGTTTCTGCTGTTTTGATTATTTTATTTCACTCTACCATATACTAAAATAAATTTTTTTGGTTTTTTTTAAGACTATATGTCAAAATTATGGAGTTGCTTGAGTATAAAGGTGCATGAAGAATCACGAAGCAACTGCCAAGCTTACGTTGAGGCCCAAAAGGGCCCAATAAGATTATGTGCAGCCTAAACCCTAACTACAGAGTCGCAATATTTTTATTTGCGCTTTTGGTGATCGTCGCTTAGTTCTGAACGGAAGAGCTTCCCTGAGGCTTTTCTCTGTTGGTAAGAATAGTATTATTCTCTCATTTCCTAAAAGCTGGTTCCCTTTGAGTGCGTGATCTAGTTTTTAGCCGTAATGTTAATTGATTGACTCTGATTGCAATTTGCATGTCAGTTAGGGACTATGATCAAATGATTGAATCTGTATGGTTATACTATTAGTGATGCCCACATCATTTAGCACAACGCACAACATTCTTGATGAAATTAATGTTGTTGTACAATCTACTGTGTCTTGGGATATATGAGTTTCATGACAGGCTTCGAAAAAGAAAAATCAAACTTCAAAAGAATTATGTTCCCCATTGCTTCGGCGTTCTTTTCTGTATTTTAAATTCAATTTAATCGTCAATTTTATATTTAACCTAACATTTGAATGTGATAGTTTATGAACCATTGGTATTTCAAAAGGACAGTGCTTGTGAGTGCCAAACACAACATTGCACCTCATAAAATATCTAGAAATGTATATTTTGTTTTGTTCTTTGGTTCATTTACAATTCTATCATTCTAGTTTTTGTATTTTTTTTTCATTATTTTGATGTAATCTATTTCTCTCGTTTCTCTCTTTCATGATCAATGGCGTACTCCAAAATCCACTCGCTCCACCTTTCAAACTCAGTTCCATCCATTATAGAAATTCTATCGTCTTTGATTTTTCATTTTTGAATCTGCATCACCATCAGCTTAACGAAATGACAAAAATGCCCTTAAGGGTTTATAATTATAATTTAGGTTTTTCTTCTCCTACTCCATACGATTGAGGACTATTCCGGCTGTGCTCTCCCCACGTTGCTTCCTTACTGCAGATATTGGAGTTGTGTGTGCTTGGTTCAATTGCATTGGTTTCCGACTGTTTTCCGCTGGTCCTTGTCACGGTGCCGAACCGACCACCTTGGGTAATATTTTGTTTCAACTATGTTTCTCGATCTTACCCTTGTTTTGGTTCCCATAAAGTCCAGTACTGATCTACCATTCTGCAATTTTGAATCTAATTTTGGTTGGGATGTTCACGTGCTTAATCTTACCTGCTTCAATTTCTGTTATAATTTGTTAGTCGTAGTCGTCGTGGTCATAGTTATGGCTATTCCGGGGAAATTTGGAATTTCTTTTGACGTGTTTGTACCCTGTTGTTCAGCGGTTAAGTTCGATGTAAGCCATAAACTTTAGGGTTGTTTTGTTTTGTTTCGATTTGATTTACTATCTAGCGTCTGTAATTATCATGGTTAGTTAAATTTATTTATTCTAATTTGAATATATTAATTACTAATCACGAGCAGGGGGCATTTCGTCAATGGATTTTCGTCTGCAGCTTTCCTTTTGATAGATTTCAGGAAATTTTATAATGGTTTCTTGCATTCAATATAGTCATTTCCTTCCATACTTTGTAACCAGTCTCTTTGTTGTACCTTGAATTTATGAATTGTTGACTTTCGATATATCATAAACCAGATTTTGACATTAAGTTTACTCTAAAGGGTGGATCACTCTTTCTGTTATTGAAGTTTGGGTGTTTTGTAGAACTGACCATTTTAATTCTATTGAGCGTGCAGCTTTTCTTTCATGGCGGAGGGAAATTCTCAATTGAACAGCTTGCTAGAAGAAGATGGAACCTCAGAGCTTCCAAGTCATATAGAAGGAATTGGTGACCTTTCTCCACCATCTCTAAAAGAAGGAGATGACATTAAAGGTAGTAATTATGCAAAATGAGTTCACCTAATATATTTACATGTTTATAATCCGTGAGTGATGAGTAACTCAATCTTTTCACATACTTTTGCAAAATCTTATAATTATAAAGTTCAGAAATAAAAAAATTCTTTTGCATGTAAAGGTTGAATACCTTTGTCTCCTGCTGCACGAGTTATCTCACATATTCTAACCGGATGTAATTATTTTTCTTAAATATACCGGTTTTTCCAAATTACGATTGGAAGCTTTGTTTCTGAATGGTCATATTGTTATTGTGATGTACGGATGTACAACCAAGAAAGAAAATGTAAATAGCTATTTTAATACTACTTTAACTTATTTTCCCTGGTCCAACTAAACTATTGTCTCTCGAATGTCATAAAACAAATAATAAGTCGCAAGAAAGCTCACAAGCATGTGTAATTAACTTGTTTTTTTTTTTTTATTCAAAATGGCTTATACTCAAAATTTGATTGAAAGAGTTTGAAAAACAAATATCTAAATAAATGTACACTAAATATACTAGTAAAGCTACCTAGATACCATTCTTGTGTACACTTGTCTTCAAACTCAGGAACCTACATGTGTTCCACAAATGAGTTTTCGAACAAATTAAGTTGATTGGATTTAATGTTGTCACTAACACTGTTACACCAGAAACAATATGTTAACCTCTTGAAGGATCAAAATTTCATGATGAACAACACATGAAAACATAGATTCCATATTATCCAGCTTAATCATTTCACTAGCGAGGAACATAAATCTGCTTGGAGATGCCATTATGGTGATGCTTTACTTTTGAATTATTTTGTACCTGATATATGTTATGATGTTTGTTGTTAATGTTGAATCATTTTCTCTTCTGACAGAAGTTTCAAAGAAGAAAAAAAAGAAAGCTAGAAGCAAGTGAGGACTTGACCTCTGCAATTAATGCTTGTTCTCTTGATGGTGAAAATTTTCTGAATTTCTGATTTTTTTTGGGTGATTAGGAAAAAGAAAGAACTTTTAGAACAGACTGATCCACCGTCAATTTCTGTTATTGACCTGTTTCCATCTGGAGATTTCCCTGAAGGTGAAATTCAACAGTACAAAGATGAGTAAGTGGATGATTAATAAATTTCAGAAATATCTAAGATTTTGCTTGCAAAATTGACTTGAATTTATGAGTAAAAAGAATTATAAGGAAAAAGAAAAAAAGAAAGCACTACATTTTAACATGGTAGGTAGATGCTTATTTTTATAACTACCTATACTCCTCCTAAAGTTGCTTATTTAGATCAAAGGTGGTCAAAATGGTAAGGTTCATCGTACGGATACCTAGATATATGGTCTTGCTTATGGGGATGCTTTTTATCTTATTGTCAAAATGACTATGATTTGTCTTTTTCTAGCTGTGACTACTATTCGGCATTGGCCCCTCCATCAACAAGATTTTAAAAATGTCTTTCTTCACAGTGATATGGGTGAGAAATCTACATGAAGCAACCTCTTCGGTTTGTTGCTCAAGTAGAGTCTATTCTAGTTTGCAAACTTTGTCAATCTCTTTGGGTTTAAACAATCTCCAAGAGCTTTGTTTGAAAAGTTGTATCGTGCTAAATTATGGGATGAACCATAGCGAAGTAGATCACTTAGTTTTCTAATTTCATAGTTATCCTAGAAAATGTTTACTTAGTTGTGTATGTTGATGATTTAGTCATTACAAATGATGCTACCATAATTTTCCACTTGTAACAGCATTTATGTAGTCGTTTTAAGACCAAGCATATTAGAAGCAGGTCCAAGGGAGGTATCGTCTCTTAACAAAGGAAGTTCTCTAGAAATTTTGGAGGAAAGAAGCATGACTGATCACAGGTCCATTGACAGTCCTATGTGTCGAAATCCAAAGTAAATGGTTGAATAAGGTTGTTACTTGTCTAGTGAGCAAGAAAGTATAGGGCTAGCCACTTGTAAATTATATGGATTAAACAACTTTTTCAATAGTTTAGATTTTGTGATATTCAAGGTTATATTTTGAAAACTAGGAAGCTGCTTGCATCACTTCTAACCTAGAATTCCGTAAAAGAACCAAACATAGAGATTGAGTGTCATTTTATTCAGGATAAGTTGTTGGCCAAGGAAATTTCTGCTGGCAGTCCATTTGACATGTAAAGGTCCAGACCTAACAAATCAATGTTAAGTTTAGAGAACTAATACCAAAATTTGGTATTATTGAAGGAACCTAAAATATTTCTAACCCCAATTATGGTTGCTTTTACAAGTTTTCATTTTCTGAAAGTATTTAGCTATTGTATTTAATACATTTAGCCATAGTGTGACCTGCAATACCGCTGTACTGATTTTTTATCTGGCTTTTCCAAACTAGATTTCACCGCTGCTGCTTTGACTGGAAATAGATTGCACACCAAAAGATTATGGTCCCAAAGATGTTGTTTTGCCAGGATTTTGAAAAACCAACTAAAAGTTGCGTAAAATTTTTTTTAATCTTGGAGTATTAGGAAACAGAATAATTCTCATTTGCTCAACCATAAATCCTTATCAAAGCTGTTGAGACTCCCCTTAAATATGAATTAAACCAAATGAATGAAAGAAACCTACTTCTGGAAGTTTAGTTAATTGTCTGCCCAAGTGACATGAGTGGACTTATACACCAACTTTAACAGCTGTTTGACTCTCATACTTTTTTTTTAAATATTCTATGTAAATTTTCTTTGTAATCATGTTAGAATCTTTATGCCAGTAACATATGGAGAACTACATCAGAGGAGAAGAGAGAACTGGAGCGCCTGCAGAAACCATTATATAATTCAGTTCGTCGAGCAGCAGAAGTTCATCGTCAGGTTGTAATTTTGGTTTTACTTTCCAGTTTTGACCCTTTACTCTGATGGCTAGTTTTGGAAAAGAAAATTGGACAAGGTTATCTCTTTTTATTGTTTGGATATGGTATAGAGGAGGAAATGAAGATGGGAAGTGCAAGGAAAAATTAATGTGCGTCTGACCCTTATTTTAAATTGTTCAAGAATTGTGGAAAACTTTTAGCAAAAATTAGTTAGGTTTAATACACCACCTAGTTTACTAAGTGATTAGAATATATGTCCAAAATGTACCTAATAGTATTCAAATGTTCAATCATGCTCTCCCATCCCTTTTACTCTATATTTTAATGTGGGGAAATAAATATTGGTTTCCTTTTGTTTATATACCCTGTTGTTTCATCTGATTTTCTTTATTTATTCTTTCATTAATGTTGGTGTTAATTATAACTGTAACTCAGTATCTTTTTTTATCTCTAAGCAGGTTCGCAAATATGTGAAAGGCATTTTAAAGCCTGGAATGTTGATGACTGACTTGTGTGAAACATTGGAGAACACTGTTCGTAAGCTAATATCAGAGGATGGCCTTCAAGCTGGCATCGCATTCCCCACAGGATGCTCTTTAAATTGGTGACACTTTTGTTTATATACTTTTGGTTTTCTACTTTCCTCTGTATTTGTGTTTTCTCACTTTTGGTGCTAAATATCGAGTGAAGCTCCAGAAAGAGCTTAAATGATGTGGGAATGTTAATATGGATGAGTGATTGTAAAGGAAAATTTAAATCGAAATGAATGTGCTAGAGAAAATGTTGTAAAGGCACCAATTAAGAAAAAAAGGATGTCAGAATCGTGCCTTGGATGATTTCGAATGTGAGGAAGAATGGTGGAAGAACCAATTAGAAAAGTTGAGCAAATAAAGAATAAGGAAACCCCTGGCTGAAACCATTGAGTGAGGTGTTGGTTTTGTTGAAGAGTAATCTTATTTTACTAATATTTCTTTATGTGCACCCAACTTTAGCCTTAGGGTTTTAGGCAAGTGTCTTGCCTCTTTTTGTAAACCTATATATTTACATCAATAAGAAACACAACAGTGCAAGAATATATATACTTTTTTCTCTCCATCCTATTTGTTCAAGTTAGTATCAAAGTGGGTACGATCCTACTCTGTCTTCTTCATTGTCTCTGTTGTTGTCTGCTACTGTCCGACACCATTTTTATGAAAAAAAAGTTAGGGTAGGTGCACCTCGAGGAGCGCAACCCAACCGCGGTAGTGGTGCAACCAACTGATCATTCACAAGCCGATCTACATGCTTCTCTTAGTGACACCAAACTCTTCTGTGTCTCTGTTTCTGACTTCATTTTTCTATTCCTAACACCTTTGTGTTGGGACACTTGGTCTCACAATTTTAGGGTTTCTCTTATATGTTCTCAAGTTTAGTCACCTCTCCGAAATGGCTTCAATAGGTCATTCTCCTTTCTTTTCGGCAACTCCAACCATTACAAGTACAAGGCTCAATTGGACAAATTATTCATCTTGGTTTGCCTTTGAGGAATTATGATTCCTTGGTCAAGGATATCATGACCACTTTGAAACTGAACTCAACTCTATTCTTAACAAAGACAATCCCAATGGCAAAAGATTGACTTCCAACTATGTGTTATTTTTTGGCTGTCAGTTGAGCCACATGTTTTAGAGATGCTTCGATCCTACAAAACATGTTTTGCTTTTTGGAAAAATGAACCGGAATTTTTTTCTAATGATATCTAACTTCTCTTTGATGCAATTCAAAAAGTAACTTGTATCAAATAGACCAACCATGATATGGTTTCTAATATGGCAAAGGCTAGGGCGACAATAGAAGAAGTTAAAAGATTCCTAGTGGTAGGCTCGTTAGAGAAACTCAACAAGAAACTTGATAGATATTATATGGTCTTGATTCGGAGAACAATACATTCAGATTTCAATCATGTACGTGTGGGAACCAATCTTGGTTGCTGTTGAAGGTGTGAATACACATAAAGACCATCAGGAACCATATACCTATGCACCAACACTTCATTGGTGACCTAGGATTTGACATCATACCAAGTGACATGAAATTAAAAAAATATAGAATTTCTTTAGCTAACTAGCTGACACTTGTTAGATTCTTTTTAATGGAGGGAACATGTAATAATTGATACGAGAAGAGGGACACTTTGGTATTTGTGACCATAAGAGTGAATAGGAAAACCTTGGTCTATGATGATGATAATCTAGTTTGGACCTTTAAAAGGTCGTAGCTGCTGAATGTTGAGGGAGCCACTGCAAAGCACCAGAATCACAGAAGCAAGTTGTGGAAGGGGCAGTGTGCATTGGCCAACTTAGCACTGAGTGAGGACTGGAATTGATGGGAGGCCAGACGAGGTTGATTAGTGCCTGGAGTCCATGAATGGTACGAGGAGTTTGGTATTGCATTTAACCAGGACATGATGTATGTTGGGCTAATTGAGAAGGTTGGTATTCACAAGCATACTGTTGTGATTGTGTTAGTTGAATTGGGATACAAACTGTGAGTCAGGAAGTCCATTCTCCAAATCGCTAATACTGACATTCATGATTTGAGGAAGGACTAGAGATTTGAGGTTAGGTTTAGACATTGAGAAACTTCAAGCTCTAGATACCATGTTAAAAGGAAAAGGCTTTTAACATGAAAAAGCTAGAGATTTGAGGAAGAAGAGTAAAATGATTTTATTTTTACACTGATCAAATCAAAGGTTACACTGTACTAGGTAGATAATAGCAGCTGAAGTGACTGATTGTGACAGATTGGTAGAGTTGTGATGGTTGCTAGCTCACATAGCGTTTCTGCGTTCTTATTCATTGTTTTCATTAAATTTTGAGTTCTGCTTGCCTTTCTCTCCTTTTGTGTTTTTTAGTTTCTTTTTTATTTCTTATGTGATGGTATTTTGGGTTTTTTAGGCCTTTGAGTTTATTTTTCATATTAAGGTTTAAACTTAATCCGGTGTGTTCTTCATACACCCATTACATTCTCTGCCCTCTTCTCATTGCAAGCCTCCTTCTCAAGATTTTCTTTTTCTTCATTTATTTACTTTGCCTTATTTTTCTTTTGGATTCCTTTTCTATTTCTAGTTTTTCAAAACCCACTGTTAATTCTTTTTTATTTTCTTATTGTCATTTGGTTTTATTGTTTTATGAAATAAATTAATTCCTTTTGCATTCTTATGCATTCCTGAACCCGTTACATTATCTGCTCTCTTCTCATTGCAAGGCTCCTTCTCAATATTTTCTTTTTTCTTCATTTGTTTTCTTTTTCTTTTTCTTTTTCCTCCCTTTTCTTTTTCTGGTTTTTCAAAACCACTATATTTTTTTTTCTTTTCATATTCAGTCTTTTGGTTTTACTATTTTATGAAATAAATTAATTCTTTTTTAAGTCTTTTTTAATTTTCTTATTCTGTTTTTTGGTTCTTATTTCATTGTTATGTGTTATACTCAACTTTATTTTTGTTGCTGCTTTTTTAATTTCGTATTTAGTTTCTTATATTTTAAATAATTATTTTATGTGTTCTTATTCAATATTTTTATTAAATTTTGTGTTCTAGTTGCCTTTCTCTCAGTTGTGTTTTTAGTTTCTGAACTATTGTATCATTTATATTCGGCTGCCATTAATTCTTATTTTTGATTGGAGTTGTGATTTTTTTATTTAGTCACTGATTAGTATCGTTTAGAAATCGTGTACTATATGTTGATAATTTAGGTTTTATATTTTCTTTTTCTTGACTTTATACTGTATATTTGTTCGCGTACTATAGTTTTTTACTATTAATTATGGTTAGTGTATGAAATTTGTGTTTTCCTTTCTTTTTACAGCTTATATATACTTATCTATTAAATATGTAACTTATATATAAAATATTACAATAGCAGTTATCTCACTATCCTCCTATCCTCATTTTGTGTAGGCCGATCTGCTGTTCGGCACTGACAAACAAGTATTTGTAGGATCAGTATAATTGTATAGTGACTGCTCGTATTAACTGTAGTTAGTTGTGTAACTGACTTACAACTAACTGCCTAGAGATAGTTGAATAGTTGTTACAATACGATGTTCTCAGTTTCATAGTTGTTTGTGGTTTCTTCATAGTATTGTTTTCTTAAATGTAACTCTTTTACTCCTCCAGGGTTGCTGCTCACTGGACCCCAAATTCAGGGGATAAAACTATACTTCAGTATGATGATGTGATGAAACTGGATTTTGGCACCCATGTTGATGGTAATGGCACGGGAATTTTTTATTCAATCTTCTATAGCTATGATAATACTAGTAACTAGTCTATTTTCTAATTTTACTCCTGTTGAACCTCTTGTCGTGAATTTTGTTTCTAGGATATATAGTTGATTGTGCTTTTACTGTGGCATTCAACCCTATGTTTGATCCACTACTTGAAGCCTCTCGGGAAGCAACTAATACGGGTATTAAGGTACATTCCGAATATGATGCTTAAACCCTATCAAACGAGCAGTGTTATGTTGTGTTGATTTATATATAACATAGTCAATTAATAATGTCAAATTGATCGGAATGAAGACTGCCTGTTTAAATAACACTGCTTATACATCATGTTCGTGTCATACTGACAGGTGTAGTCCATTTGTCTAAAGAAATAATTAAATTAATAACTGGTCATATTCGAGTGACATGTGACCCAAACTTGTCTTATGGCCTTATGTAACTAAATTTGATCTGAATCTTATATTTTGAGTTTGAGATTTTTGTCCGGTATCTTTCAATTGTTTTTGACATAAACACTTTGTAGCCTTGATGCCCATGCGAGCTTGTTGTGCATCAACGACTTGGGTAGTCCATTGTAAAAACTGTTATGTCAACATAACCACATGAACCACTCGTTTGTAGCTAGAAGACATGGTAAGAAGCTTTATTACCAAGGTATTTAATACCAAACTTTAGGCTCATTCGGAGAGCTTAGAGAACTTCCCAAACTAGAGTTCAATTACATTATTGACTTGGCGTTCATTAAGGATCCAACTATCCAATAATGATTGAGTTAATGATAGAAGTCCAATGAGAGATGTTTCAAGACTCACATGTGACTTAAAGAGTGATGATGATTGATGTCTAAGAATGCAATATCATAATGAAAAATAGACATTTGATAGAAATTGCTCAAGCATTCTTACTACATGCAAAACTTCTTGTTATTGGGGTGATGTGGTTTTCACTATTTGTTATCTGGTAAACTAAATCCCTTCTTCATCTTAGTGATAATAAAGTTCAATATTTCATTTTATTTCATAAAGAACCAATGTTTTATATTCGTACTTGAAAAAGATTAAACTCTATAAGAGCAAAGGTTTTATTACATCATTCTCTATATATAGAGAAATCTAACCCTAAAGTAATGATTACAAAGAGATCTCTAGAATCTTCCAACAACACACTTATTATTGATTACGGTAATATTTTCTCCTGAATCAACTCACCCTCAAGTTGGTGGATGAAGATAATGAAATCATTTAGTGGGAAGACATTTTGTGAACACATATGTTGAGTAAAGTCCAAAAGGGACATAAGGAGTTGAGATAAGGCCACTGTGTAGTTTTTCCTTAATAGTGTTGGTCTATCTCTGTGTGTTTGGCAGTGTAGTTAAAATCGTGATTTACATATCCTACGAGCTTGCACAGTGTTTCTGATTCAAATCTCTCGTGTGAATGTGAGATAGTGAAATCATGTGGATAGTCGATGTTTTGTGTATTTTGTGCTACACCGGTTCAACTTCTTGGGTGAATTGAGTTCGATTAAAATAAAACCTAAACCCAATTAATAATTAATGTAATTAAAAGTTCACCTTGTTATGTGTGTTTTTTGCCACAACACCTGTTCACTTTCTTGGATGAATGGGGTTGCAATTCAAATAAAACCCAAACCCAATTAAAAATTAAGAAAATTAAAAATTCACCTTCTTGTTAGGAATGTTTTCTGCTGTAGTTCACCTTCTTGGGTGAATGGGTTTCAAATAAAATAAAACCCAATTAAGATACATAAACTTAGGTGCATCTCTTCACTCAAATCCAATTAAATATGAAATTAAGAGATTCGAAAGTGGCACTGGTTACATCTCTTCTCTTTCTTACAAAGTATCGACAAGGGGATTGATCTGTTTCAATTATTTACGTCATTCTCATGTTTTCATAGGTGTGTGCGTGTATATACACACACACACACATATATATCCGTATTACAGTACCATGATTTACTATTGTGAACTCTTTATGATCCTAGTCATAATTTTGATTTTAACTACTTTGGTGTTTTTGCTATCATGTTGAACTGGATTGTGAGCAATGCTGATAGGTGATTTATTATCACAATAAAGAGTCATAGATAGGGGTAGAGTTCACTATATATGTTCGCTTGTACTGTAAGATACTAGAAATCATTGTAATCATTACACTAGGGGTAGAGTTCTATATATGTTCTCTTGTACTGATTTTCATTGAATCATTTGTGTGTGTGTGTGTGTATGTATACATATAGATAGATAGATCTATTCTTTCTGTCATTTTTCAGTGCCAACCGGTATGTATATGGCAAATTTACATCTGGCTGTGATAATCTGGCATAATTAAGACTGTCTGTTTCAAGTTAGTGTCCATTATAATCTACAATGTTTCTTTGTGTACCAATTATTATTCTGTTAGAAAGTTAGTTTCCTGTAACATTCAGTTGGTTTGAAGCTTGTTTGACAAGCTTAAATCCAATAAGAAAGACAGAATAGGAATACTCGATTTCATTTTCACAGTTTCTCTATCTATAGAACTCTTTAAGGAAAAGCTTCATAAGCCTAACCTAAAAAATAGCTTCTGATCCCTACTCCTCTACCTACGATTTGTTGTTTGATCTGTGTTGTGATGTTTTGCTATGCACCAATTAAATCATGTAGTTTACTGGTTCCTCTGAATGCTATGGTTGCCATCTAGGAAGCTGGAATCGATGTGCGCCTTTGTGACATTGGTGCTGCTATTCAAGAGGTCATGGAATCTTATGAGGTTGAGATTAACGGAAAGGTGTATCAAGGTATGATGCTTGTAATGATGTTTGCGCTTATATTTTATTGTCTTTTTATTTGGATCATATCTTTCTCATAGAAATGGAATCATTTAATATACATTTAATTATTATCTAATGACGACACCTCTGTCCGGTTTTTTTCTTGATATTCCCTAATGTCACAGGAACAGACATGATAATTCGTCTCTTAAATTTTCTTTTGATAGGACAGTTTTATAATTCAAGTGTTTGTTATTAGCATAAATTCACCTAATTTGTGTGTTGATAAGACTTGGAAACTTGCATGCAATTTGCTGTAATTTTGATACTGTCAAAAAAAGTGATTGCAACAGTGGAAAATGGAAACTGAGCCAAATCTTCTCCTGCTATTTTTACAGTTAACGAGTGTAGATCTTGTGTAGAAGAAGAGGATGACATTACTCTTAATAATATTAAATTATATACTTCATGACACTCATCCTCATGTAAAAGCATAATACCACGAGAAAAATGCAAATAACTCAGTCTATTGTTGACTTAAATTTGTTGGATATAGCATTGTATGGGTCCCATACCTTTTCACACATGATTTTGTGTTTTCAGTAAATTTCAGCCAATAATAGGAAGTGCTTTGCTAGCACTCTACTGGTATCAAATATATTGTTACGACATTAGAATTTCACATTCACCTACATCCTCTTATTTGTTGCCACCTGCAAAAAGATATAGAATATGTCATCATCCTTCCAGAAACCATGAGCCACAAGACAACACAACACCAGGATTTCATCTGAGTGTGACTCCTTGCAATATAAGATGTTTCCTCCCTGAAATTTCATTTTGTTGTTAATGTATGTAGTGGTTAGATTGATTAATTATGTAATTGGAGGGTATGATAGAATTGAATGAGACTGTGAAATTATTCTTATAATCATTTCTTAAAAATGCTAGTAGAGTCCAAATTGTATAGAAACATGAGAATAAATTCTGTATGATTAAGCAATGCAGTCTTCTATTAACTATTGTTAGAGATATGATTTGATGGCATTAAATAGAAAATGTCTTGCCAAATATTTTGCATTATTAGCCATTGATTATGTTCCTTATTATTGTATTGCTTGTTGTTCATTATAAAATAAGGCTGAATGATCTTTTGAATCCTTGAAATTGTTTGTATACTTTTTCAACGTAGTCCTTGAATACTATAAATGAATAAAAAGTCCTTGAGAGTAAATTTTGTCTTTCTCATTTGTCCTATGTTTCAATTATATCCATACATGTTATCATTGAAATGCAATTTATTCCTTATCTATATTATCTAAATTGTATCTTAATGCTAACATACGAGGACTAAATTGCATTTTAATGATAACATGTAGGGCCAGGCTGAAATGAAGGGAGTTTCTGAAAATGATAAATGGATTCATTACTTTAAAAATATGTAGGTATTTATTCATAGACTTCTAAGCTGACTGCTGAGCTCAGATTAGACAATTATGGCTAGCTACCATAAACTTAAACAGGCTAGTAGTAAAAGTAGAGTGCTATATGATATATCTCTAATATTCCTGCTGCAAACTTGGGGTGGGTTAATTAGAGTTCATCTTCCACACATCGAGTTTGTCTCAACATTTGACATAAGAGAGGTTTGGTGAGGATGAGATTGGTTTGATCTAGAGTTGGAATATAATTCACCACAATGTGCACTTGAAGCAAGAAAATATTGAATTCCATGTGTTTAGTTTTGGCATGAAGCATTGGGATGTGTGTGACTGAGGGTCTTGCAAGTAGCACGGCTTGGAGATTCTTAGAATTTGGGTTTAAGTCTAATTTAACTCCTCAAAACGCGTGGGGACATGTAAACCGGTGACTGATACCAAGAGTTGCAAAATAGTGTCGAATTACACTTCAGCTAAGGTCTGGAAGTAACAAAAACCTTCTATGTATCTACTTTTAACTTGATGGTAGAATGGGAAATGATTTTTTCTCAACCTTATTCTCCAACGCACTTCAATAATGAGAAAATGGTCAATAATTAAGTCAATGATCTTCTTGTAATAGCCAATTCGTTAATTGAATTTGGAACAGCTGATTCTAAGTTTTCCATAATCATAACTATTGCAGTGGACTTTGGGCATGGTCCCAGATAAATGTGGTGCTACTTTACGACGATTGCATTTTATTTTAGAATTGGACGTGTACCTATGACATCAAAATACATTGAAGCACACCCAATTGACTAAAGTGTTGGAAAAAATATTGTTAACTTTCATTCATAACCATTGATGCCTCATTTATTAACCATTGATGCCTCATTTATTACTAGGTCTAAAAGTTGTGAAAATGGTTGAAGGATGATTTTTCCCAATATCATATAATTTATGATAATTGTCTGCATATTTCTATGGTATAATAATACCAGTGTTATGTTATCATATAGAAAGTGATATATATATTGCAATAGGAATATTATTGCAGTGAAGAGTATACGGAATTTGAATGGACATAGCATTGGTCGCTACCAAATCCATGCTGGAAAATCTGTTCCCATTGTGAAAGGCGGGGAGCAGACAAAGATGGAAGAGGGTGAATTTTTTGCTATTGAAACCTTTGCATCAACGGGTATAGTAGTTTCTCTGGGTGTTATATTATTGTACTGTTTTCGAACAATGCAGGACGTAAGTGGTCTTCAAATGTTATGTATGTTATATGCTCAGGAAAAGGATATGTACGAGAAGACCTGGAATGCAGCCACTACATGAAAAATTTTGATGCTGGTCATATCCCACTGAGATTGCCCAGAGCGAAACAACTGTTAGCAACTATTAACAAGAACTTCTCTACTTTGGCCTTTTGTAGGCGGTATTTAGATCGCCTGGGGGAGACTAAATACTTGATGGCGTTAAAGAATTTGTGTGACTCTGGCATTGTTCAGGTATGCTTCTGGCGCTGTTAACACCCAAGAAGTTTTGTAGATTTAAATATTTTTTGAACTTTTTAAAAATTTAACGCATATTGTAATGGCTTCAATGAGAAGTGATAGGTGTCTGAGGGAGATTTTGGTAACTCTAAACTGTAGCCTGAAAGTGTAGATTATTGGTAATTTGAAAATTATGATTGATTTGACGTAGTTCTGATCCTATATTAACACCCAAAAAAGTGTTCAGGTTACATTTCATTGTAGACATGAAGATTTGGTTAACATATCGGACGTTTTGAACCTAAATGAAACTATTTATACTTGTCAAAACATTATTAATCATTATCCCTGACTTTATATACATGTTTCTTACTATATATTTAGTTTATTTATATTTTATCACCAAGCACGGACACTGATAGGAACAAGCAATCGTGTCCTTAATTTGACATGTCATATGACCAATACTAGTATGTGCATCAATTTTATTCACGAACAAAAAATCTCAAAACAAAAGTAGCATCATAATGTACAAGTACAGCTGAAAAAGTAGTTGGATTCTAAATTGCTTGATCTGGGCTGCATGCTGAATTTCTAAATTGTTCACATTGACTTGTGTCTGACATAAGTGTTGTCGATTGCAAGTGTTCTTGTTGGACATGTCTGATAATATACTCGGCACCAAAATGGTGTCCGTTCTTTGATGCAACATGTCTTTTGATTTTGCATGTCGATGTTTCCTAATTCCAACTTTGAAATTATTCTCGTGAAGAGTAAATTTTTGTTTTTTTCATGCAGCCGTATCCTCCTCTATGTGATGTGAAAGGAAGTTATGTATCACAATTCGAACATACAATCCTACTCCGACCAACATGCAAAGAAGTTATATCAAAGGGCGATGATTACTAATGTGAAGTTGAAGTTTTTTTTTAATGTGATGTTGTACCATTATATTTGTGAACTGTTTTTCGCTATATCATAAACACATCGGTTATATGACTTTAAATGTGTCTACAGAGGACGCCGTTACTTATTTAGTAATTGGATTTTTTTCCTTAATAGTTAATATCATATTAGAAGGTCCACCCAAAACGACCATTTTTCCTAATGGATTCAAATGACATTCCTCTTTTCAACCAGATGGTAAATACAATACTAAAATGAAAAGTATGATTCTTAGCATGGTCACGTTGTCTTGTCATGGCCGTACATAGCCTAACATGACTGTTAAAGAGTTTATGGGGATTTCACTCTCGAAGTTAAGCGTCACACATGCGCCTTCGTGGCCTTCGTGGTCGTGATAATTAGTAAGGATATCTTAAAAACAACGGAGTTGTGTCCAATTTTAAGAAACAGGTGAATTCCAAAATATCTAGTCATGTTGAACCTTCAATTTGCACATGCCAAAATAACGTGATTGTGTTGAGCATTACTGAAGAGTTTTAATTCATTTCAAAATAGGAAAATGGGACATTTTGGTTGAACAGTTTTGAAAAGAATATAACACTTTTTTTGGAAAGATCATTAATGAAATGTAAGTTCATAAAATTCATTTTGTGATCTCATTCATTATAAGGAATTTCATAATGATTTTACAAGATTCTAATTTTTCTTTTCCAGAATGATATAGAATATTAAATTCATTTCAGAATGTTTATTTCGAGAAAGATGAAAATTTTGGAATGCAATGAAGTTTGCAAAATTTTAGACGGTAATTTGATTATTTCATATATTTTGCGAAGTGCAAAACAGTTGTTTAGGAAGACATGTATACTTAAACATTACTATATTAGCGGTATATGTATATGGTTAGCGCTTCAGTTAAAATTAATCATTTGTATCTAAGGACAGAAATAAGTCTTATGGATTAGGCAATTGCTTCCTCCACCCCACATTTGCTTCTAGCACCCATCACTTTTTGAATATGGCAGTGTTACCCTTGACAATTTATTGAAAGGAAAGAGATGAGTGTTTTGGTTGAACTGTTCCAACTTCGTAGGTGGCGCCGTCCGTGGTGGTGTGGTGCATATTTCTCCAGTGAGGGCTGTTGTTGGTGATTAGAGGTAAGTGATGGTGAGTGGGTTTTGGTTTAAGATTTTTATTTTGTATCGGTGGGTGGATGCAGAGGTGGGAGAAGCGTTTTCCAAGATTTTTATTTTGGTTTAACATGAATTTCGCAAGCTATTGGCGGGTGTGAGAAATGAGTTCGTAAAAAGATTTTCACAATGGTTTTATGTATTACGGAAAAAGCTTTTCCGAAGGGTGGGTGTTTTCATTTTGCCTTATGGAAATTGAATTTTGGAAAGCAAAATATCACTTCGGAAAACAAATTCCAAAATTTAATATTGCATTTTGCAATTCATTTTTCGAAAGCAATTTTTGTATTTCGGAATTCATTTTTTTGGATGTGATTTTAGAGTTTCGGAATTTGGTTTCTGAAATTGCATATCTGTATTCCAAATTTAGTTTTCTGAAGTATATTTATTGTTTAATATTTGTAAGGTCTGTGATTTATTTGTATTAAAGTTGTTCTTTTAGGCAGAAAGATTAAAGATATAGGTTTCTTTGTTGGTATTTCAGATGACATGGACTTATGTAACAAGGTTATTGATGATGTTAATATGTGGCAGTCAAATAGTGGTAATGCAATAAACAATGGATGCATGATCGATACATGCAACAATGTTTTTGATATTGATATGGTAAATCTTTTATGCACAAAACTATTTTGAATAATGAAAATGTAGCACGAAAGAGATGTTAGGACAGTCGTTTCGGCATTCATTGAGAATGTGGACCCTGAGCGCTTTGAGTCCGTTCTTTTGGGTATTCTAGATGCGAACTCCCTGGTATTCATTGAATTTCTAAACGATTGGGAGGATTCAATGAAAGAGAAAGAGTCAGCCTTCTTGGTAATTAAGTAATTTTTGAATGTGTATTGGTTGGTTTTTTGGTCATCTGAAGGAGAATACAATAAGTAAGGATGAATTACAGGCCATGGTGATCCTCGATAAGTATTTGAAGAACAAAATTTACTGTTTTGAGATGTTTAACCAAGTATTTGCTTCTCGAGATTATTTGTTGAAGTGGACAAGAAAGATTGCGTATTATGTTTTATTGTTATATTAAGGTCAGATACTGCAAATGGATAATAAGGAAGGAAGACATATGTTTTGTTAGGTTGTGATAGATAAGGTAAATACAGGCAATATAAGCAGGATTTAGATGTTACTGAAAGTGGAAGCAGAAAATGTGATTGTCCATTTAGACTTTGAGGAAAACCAGTGAAGGATAGATTGAGAAGGATGGATTGTGAAGTTACTTTGTGGGTCTCACAATCATGACTTGGCAGATACTTTGGTAGGTCATTCATATGCGGGTAGGTTGATAAATGATGAGAAGTGCATGCTTGTTGATATGACTAAGACTTCAGTCAAACCGAGAAATATTTTGTTAAATTAAAGGAGTGTAACGAGAATAATATGACGACCATAAAACAAGTTTATAATGCCATGAATACATATCGAAGAACAAAACAAGGTCACAAAATAGAAATGCAACATTTGATGATGTTGCTTGAGCGAGACATGTATCTTCACTGGTGTAGGTTTAAATGAAGGCACAACTGTGGTGCAAGATTTGTTTTAGACACAACCGAATTCAGTTAAATTACTTAATTCATTTCACATTGTATTGATGATGGATAGTACTTATAAGACCAACAAGTACAAGCTTCCATTACTTAAGGTAGTTGTTGTGACCTCAATCGGGCTAACATTTTTTGTGGCATTTATTTTAGTTGAAGCCAAACATGAAACCAACTTTGTTTGGGCTCTTGAAAGATTGAAAGGGTTGTTCATGAGAGTTGATGCATATCCTAAGGTAATGGTAAGTGATGAGATTTTGCTTTGATGAATGCATTAGGAGTTGTGTTTCCTAAAGCTTGTAATGTTCTTTGTCGCTTTCATGTTGCCAAAAATGTCAAAGCAAAGTGTAAAATGATAATCCATTCGAAAGATGCATGGAATCAAATGATGGAAGCTTGGGGATCTGTAGTTGATTGTGATGATGTAGAGCAATTTGAAAATCGTGTCCAGGCCTTTGAGTTGTTTGTTCTCCATGGCCCATATTTGTTGATTATGTTAATGGTACTTGGCTAATCCCACATAAAGTAAAATTTGTGAAGGCACAGACAAATAATTTCTATAGGTCATGTTTATGCAATCACTTTGTGAAGGTAAAATTCACTTATGCAATATCACACTTATTAGTTAATCTAGTATGACATTTATTATCTGTTTCATTTTTGGTAGGTAAAATTTCCTATTCCGCCAACTGATATGTGTTGGTCAACTCAGTGTCATCCGATTGCGAAAGCTTGGGCATCTCCTTACACTAGTCTCATGCAAGTTTTTACACAATTGATGGTGATTAGAAGACATTTTTAGGTTTAAGGTGTATTAAGTAATGCCACAATATTTGTATTTAAACCATATGATTCGAGACATATAAAGGCTTTTGTGTAATATTTGTAATTTACGTTCTTCGTCTAATTACTTTATTATATTAAATATCAATTGGAAATTACTAGGCAAATAAGCTAAACCTAAGCAAATATTAAAATAAAATTGTCATAAGATCATCAAATATGCCATCAAAATAATATTCCACGTGTTCTTGTCCACACAACATTAAAATAAAGAAGATAAATCTCAACGTCCACGTTGTCTGAGATAAATTGTTGTTTGCTCTGTGGCTCCCCTAGCTAGCATGAGGGTGGTTTGTATGTTATCCCATACAGGCGTTCCCTTAGGCACATGACCTGCGTCCACCATCGATTACAATGTCTCTGCAATTCTCCTACAAATGCCTTAAAAAGAAAAGAAGTATTTATCATTAACATTATAAATAAAGATAATATTTGTACAATAAGTATATAACTAACCATAGTAGCAGACTTTGGCTGACCATACTCTGCGTCACCATGGCATGTCGACTATGTCATCATCTACACCTAGGCTACAATAGGAGGACGGTCATGCTCAAGCATCTAAATGATATACTAATGTGATACCAACTCGAACCACTCCATATATCCTGGAACACATTATCCTGAATGATGCACGAATGCCACATCTTGAACAACATAAGCATTAAAGTGTAGCCACCAACGGTCAACTTCCTCAGAGGACTGATCGCGCTCAAGGTGAACCGATGGGTGGCAGGGAATCATCTGAATAAATCCAAACTGGCGAAGAGCACACTCAGAAAAATACAGTCGGCTCCATCTGGCCAATCTAATGAAGCCCGAGAACAATGAGATCCATTTAAATAGGTATGATTCCCGATGCTCCTCGTATGGTGTAAATCGAATACCAAATAAATCAAATCAAACAACAACAATGGAAGACAATCTATCAACTTGATAACTTAGGCACCTAGGTTGCTCCTCAGAGTAATATGCACGCAAACGTCTATGACCTATATTTGGGAAATGCTCATATATCTAGGCCTACCATAGCATCAAATTAAATCCAATTAAAACAAATATAATACATTGCTTAATTACAAAATGAAATTAAAGGATTATCAAACTAACTTGTAACAAGGTCACATACCCAACTAGTTACTTCATAGATGCATAATTGGCATCACCCAACTGTTTATATATATGAGTCAACACAATTGTTGCCCATTAACCCTCAAATCAACAAAAGAAGCCAAAGTAACTGACATTCACGAAGGTAACACTCTTATTTGCGAATATAGTGCCTCCAACGAGGTAGAGCAAATAAGCTCTGACAGTTATTGTCCATTGTCTGTTACTACATGTATCCTCATACACTTGTCTCAACCAGCTCAATCAAACATGGCCACCCCTATAATAGCTTGTCTATGTGGCCACATCAGCATGATTAATACGAGAGACTCAATTAATACATCGGTAGCTACAACAACATCCAGGGTAGGGTAGGTGTAAAATTAACCCACAATCGGGAGGTGCAACAAAGTAGACACATCATCTAATGTGATCATCTCACGGATAGGCAGGTGAAAGGAGTTTGTTTTAGGATGTTAGCTCTCTAGCAAAGCTGACAATAATCCTTTGTCTGTCATCTCATAACTACATCCTACTAAGCCACTTAATCCGGACAACTCAACTGCTGTTTCAATTCTTTCATGGGACAACCCAAACTTACTCAATTTTTTTCCATGAGAAACCAATTTAAGCTCACCACAATCCTACAACAACCAATGCATTTTAATTCACACAACAACCAAAAACCAAATAGTAATTCCAATGTTTCATATTAAATCATATAAATAACTTACCACGCCACTCCATAATTGCATAGCCACATGGTCTTCATAACTAACCAATAATGACTTATCATATGGTCCTCCAAGATATCCTTCAACCTGTATGATCTTAACATCTTCACCAACACTGCCTCCAATGTCATCCACTTCAACAATGTTTGAATGACCACCTCGCTCTCTGCATCTTACAAAAGCAGTTGGGCATACACGATCCGTCTAAAATCCTCCACCTCGAGTCCTCACCATTATCCTATTCATTTAACATCAGTCACATTATTTCTTCACATCAAATTCAGCTAAAAATAAAATTTATTTTTCAATTTTTTTGAGTTAAGAAAAAATATTTTCCAGAACATGTTTTCAAAAATAGTTTTCTGTAACATCTTTCCAAAAATGTATTATGGAAATAATGTTACAAAAATGAATTATGGAAAACATTTTCCAAATCCATGTTACGGAAAATATTTTTCAGTAACATGTTACGAAAAACCATTTCCAAAACATGTTTCGGAAAATATTTTTCGTAACTATTAAAAAATTTGCTTTCAGAAATCAATTTACGAAAATCTTCCGGAAACCGATTTTCGAAATGTATAAAAAAACCATGACGTGCAGAACCATTCTTCGAGTCAACACTAGCATCACCCAAAACCCACCAAAAATCACCCAAATTGCTCTCTAAAACCACTACACCACACCACTATACTCACTTACGCATTATAATCAAAACAATTTAACCCAATAATTTCCCTACACACATCAAAACCATCAACGGTGAATACTTACCTCCACCACCCAAACAAACGTACAATGATTGATGAAGATTCACAAAATGCTCCTTTACCGATGACGCCTCCTCCACAACACCTTTTACAACTGAAATCGGAGCCATAAAAAAATATTCCTAATCCCCTTTTGTCTTCACTGACAAGGATACGCTAGTCCTTTAACATCTTTGATGGAGTGCAAGAAGCAAATGTGAGGGTGTAAGAAGTAATTGCTTATGGACTATTAATGACTTAGAGTCTGATTTACCTGGGTTTTGCCAGAAAATTCTTCTGCACCCTCATGGTTTCCTCCTACACTCCCATACATTTGAAAGTACCAAAAATATCCTTTAAAAAATAGTTTTTCTTTTTTTTTTTTTAATTCTAGAATGTGAAATCATAATACTTTCCAAACTACTTTTGTATTTCAGATTGTACAATATAGAATACAATGTTTGTATTACACGTTTTGAAATAAAAAAAAAAAACACAAAATTTGTATTCTAAATTGTACAATCTATAATACAAAATACAAATTTTGTATTTTGGAACCAATGACGACCTTTCCTCTCTCCACTCTGAGGCTACCTCTCTCTCCATTCCTCTCTATGTTATCAATGTTTATCATACCATTACCAACTCTTTTGTGTCAGAGGTATGTGATGAACCCCATCCCTATTTCTCCCTCTACCATTTTGTTACTTCTAAGCATTCATAATTGTTAAAAAATTTAGACCTTTTTGAAACCCGTGCTAGATGGATATTTTGGGAAACATTAGGAATTATAAAAACAAGAAAAAAATTCCTTTTTTTTTGTCACAACCGGGATCACGATAAGGAGGGAAATGACCGTTCAAAGAGAACATAAGTTATTTTTTGTATATAAATGAATTATGGGAAAATAACTGAGATTGCTCTTTAGAAAGAAAAAAAAAACAAATAATGGGGTTGTTACTATAGTTTATTATGAAAAATTATAGAAAAACCAAATATAAGAAAATGGTTTGCAAAATCAAAATAAATGGTTAATGAGTCGGTTACATGTAGGGAAGATATTAGCACCCTACAACGTCTATCTTAAAACAGTACCTTTAATCAATGAGTAAAATGAGTGTGGCTTGTTAAAATGTTTATTTTTCAAAAAAAAAAAGAACAAAAATGCAAGTAAAGAAAATATTTTTTATTTTTGGATCCGATAAGAATCAACCTTACTCCTACGTATTTCCATTCATGATGGAAAATCAGGATTTACGTAGTTTTGGATAGAAAATTGTTTGTTGGTATTTTGAATTTTTTGAATTTTTTATTTTATATTTTTTATTTTTATTATTATTTTTTATCCTAAAAAGGCCCAAAGGTAAAAGGAGAAGGCTTTTGAAAAAGACATATGGTAAAGTATTACGGTAAAGGTTTTCAGTAAAGGCTTTCGGTAAAGGTTTTCGGTAAAGGCTTTCGATAAAGATTTTTCTAAAGGCGTTCGGCTAAAGCATTTAGAAAAGGCATTTAGTATTGGCTTTTAAGGCATTCGGTATTGGATTAGGGTTTAGGATTTCAAGCTAGAAGCACTCAGTTTAGGGTTAGAGACATTCGGTATTGGATTAGGGACATGTGGTATGGGATTGGAGGCATTCGGTTTTGGTTCTAAGGCATTCGGTATCAAGCTAGAGGGATTTAGTTTTGGGTTAAAGGCATTTAGCTTTGGTATAATCCAAAAATAGAAGTCCAGACCAAAACAAATATTCCTTTTTTTTCTATTATTTTAATTGTCCATTGGAGTAAAAAATGTATCACTTAGGATTGTTTACAATATTATTTTGACATTTATGACGACTATAATAACAAGAAAATAATCATGGGGTCCAAGCAATTTAACAGCAAAAGGTGAAAAATAGATTCAATGGTACAAACAATTCGAACATTACCTGTGTGATGACAAATTTAAATTACACGTTGATCTTTAGTCTTCTCCTTTTCTTTTTCTCTCTCTTTCAAGGTCTTTCTCCCATTTTTTTCGTCTATGTTCTCGTCCCGTTTTTTAGAGTCTTTTCTCTTTCTCCAGTCCCCTCTTGTTTTTTCTGCCCCTTTTCGTCCTCCTTTTCAGTAGACACAGTGATCTATATGAAATGAATTCCTTTTCACTTTTTTTCTCCGTTTGACTGCTTGTTTCTCTATTATCTTTCAATTAATTTTAAAAACTAAATGTTGCATAGCTAAAATGGATTATCTTCTTGATGTTGTATCTTCCTATTTGCATTTTTCTCCAATTTTTCTGCCAAATTTTCTTCAATTCGTCTTCCTGTCCACACTTCCTTCTTGATCACTTTTTCCTTCTCACTTGAATTTGTTGTTTAAATTTCTAATCTTCAACATTGTTTTTGAGATACTGTTTGTGTGACCTAGAACACCACTGGCTAATTTTTTTTAGAATTTCTAACTATCTCCTAGTCACAATCTCTTCTTTGAGCTATCAAATTTTAGACACTCATAATACCCTAGTCCCTATCAGTTTTACCCATTTTAACTCTTTATATTTTATTGTAGTTCAATTCCGAACTGCAAATTTCTTTTGCTGGAAAAGAAATTGTAATAAGTGGAGGGAAAGTCCTAAAAAAGGGAACAAGAGAAGGAAAGTATTATGAGGGTTGGAAATTGGAAATTGTAATCATAGCAAGAATGATGTTCTTGGGAGTATAATTAGATCAAATACATCCAATGGTTTAATGTAATACTTTAAATTGGTAATAGTGAAAGTACAAACATGAATATAATTTCTTGACATATCCAGTTTAACTAAGATGGTACATACACTAATCGCTATAGGGATGTCATATTAAAAAATATATAGCTTCTTTGTTCTCTACTCTTCATAGAAGGAATCATCAGTGGTCAAGCATTTCTTAAAATCCTTTAGATTCTTCTTTTGGAGATGAATCTTTGAAGAAAACTTATCTTACCTATCAAAGGCCGAAGTTGTTTCTTAATATGAGAAGAACTCTCCAACTTAGAATAACTTTTTGCTTTCAATACCAGGAAAAAGTTAAGTGATATCAACACCTTCGTAAGAAAAACAATTTATATCAGAATGTGAATTATCTTTGTAAATTCAAAAATATAATTTATATACTCAAATATATTTATTTATCATCAATTTTAATTATAATAAAATGTACACACTAAAACTAATTATTTATTATAATTTTTAATAATGTAAAAAACTTTTATCCTTTGCAATACAAAGACTAAAATATTAGTTGATAAAAAAATCATCCAATCAAAGACAATCAGTGTACCACAAACATGATTAATTTATAAACAAGTGGTATGGAAGAAATTCATGGCAAGACAAAAAAAATGCAACATACTCCATCACTAGCCTCCAAAGACAAATGATCTCATCATCTTCCAAGACACAGCTAAAGATTCCAATAAATGTTACACCATTAGTTTGAATTTGTTGCTAACATTGGTGGAGCCTACGGATATTTTCAAATTAAATTCAGGTCTCATCACAGTATTAAATAGCTGAATTACCGAGGAAGTGTCAGTAAAATGAAGGGCATCAAACATTGTGAAATCCACCAAATAACTGAACACCAGTCTGATGATTTTGTCAGTGACTTCTGCATTAAAAACTTCTCTATCAACCATATATATACGGAGATAAGAGCATTTTAATGCTCAAGTTCATTCAAATTCAAATAAAATTATGAATAATAAGTAAGAGGCTGAAGCTCAAGACATCTTCAAGCAACTATTTTTCCTCGAACCAGAAATGCAAAGGGCACGAAGTGAAATGGAAATACACATAAAAAGAAATGTAAGATAAGGTCAAATGGCATGGAAGATTCAAACATTACCGGGCACTGAAAAATAACTCTTATATTTAGGTGCTGTTAAATAATATGACCAGAACAAAGCCAATTTAAGAGTCAACAACAACCATAAAATAATTCCTCTAGTGAAATTTCTCCTGTAGCAAACTTTAATAGGCTCCAAAATGTAGATAGGAATTCGATCCGCATGAGTAGTAACCTAGAGTCTTCCAATTCAATCCACACGTCATTTTTTTCTTTTTGTTTCTTCTTTTGGTTGACTACGGGAAAAAACAATACAATTTTCAAGAATAGGAAAAATGGTGTTACTTTGCAGAGTTGGACATTATGGAAAGTAAACATTACGTATATTTGTCACAAGGAGTGCTTTCCCTTCCATGGAATCACTAACCAAACTTTTTACGTAAGAAATTATCAAAAGAATCAAAGCCACCAAAGAAGTGGATATATGTGAAAGCAAAGAGCAAGCAATCATTCTACCTCCGCAACACCTTGCAAATTTCCCTCGTATATACTACAAATGACCATAAGGAAAGCCCTGCTGAAATGTAAAGCAAGACAACACCAGATCCTACCAAAATGGCAGGTCCTCCACGACTGAAAAAGGATGCAACCACACATGTCAAACGGGGACAGGATCAACAGTTTTTCTTTTGATTGCAAATAAAAGAGCTTCCTTGAAATTCAAAGAAAATAAATACCTGCAGTCCCGGGTAGCAAGGAGTATAATTAACGCCAACATCTGTGTGGCAGTTTTCCATTTACCCAGATTGTTAACTGCAACAACCTGTTAACTTTTGCTTAATTATACAAGCTCATAACCTCGGATGTAGAGCAAACAATTGATTCAAGTGAACATGAAATAAAACAAACCTCTAGAAGCTTGCTACCCTGGGAAGCAGCCCATTCCCTGAGTGCCGACATGGTTATCTATTTGCATGTTACAAGAAGAAATTGTAAAACATTTGTTCTCAATTCGCTGGGTATAGCATATACCAGACAAGGTATGATGACTTGAAAGGAAAATCAAATGGAAAATGAAAAGGAAAACAGAAGAACTATATAAAACTAGAATCGTATATAAACAAATATGTCTGCATACATGCACAGACACAAGGGATCTAGAATAATTACCCCCCGCATCTAGGATAAGCAATAGCCCCCAGATGTAAGAGTGAAATCTGGACTTTTCATGATTACTAGTCTTAATTTATCCTCAACTCAGGTCTGCGGTCTATAGATGTGTTGCAATTCTACACCGGAGCAAAAAAACAGTCATACTAACTTTTCTTGTAAGGTGAAATAATGGGAGTACATATACACGCAGAGTCACACCGCAGATCATATTCACTTCTATTCTCACGTTGAAGAATGGATCTGAAAGTCAGACACAGGTTTGGTGGCTTTTGGATAATGATTTAAATCATCAACACAAATATTAAAAGATATGCACACTATATAAACAAGATGGTGCACATTATGAGAACATCATTGATTCTGTCCTCCGGAGCTTCAGGTAGCTCAATGGTCGTACCATGAGAGCGGGAGCACAACAATCATAAGTGAATCCAAATTTACAGACTCAGAATTACATTATTGATAAATAAAACAATGGATTTTCCCGATATTCATGCAGAGAATTTAACCAAGCCTATGTTTTAGCGCATTCTAGTGTGAAAAATTAGCCATTAATAATTCAGATTCCATGGCAAGAGTAGAAACTGGTTTGAAGCTAATTTAATAACACAGAATTACATTATATAGAATAACTTAAGGAAATACAAAATAACGAAGATGCATAAGTTCCATTGATTGAAAGGTTCAACAAGTAATAAAAGCCAAGAAATTGCAGATACGAGACATATGTATGCATTACCTCTCTACCAATTATGGTGATTGAAGGTATAATCAATAGCCATGGTAATTGTCCAAACACAGCAACTTCCAAAGGTCTAGTACATAATAAGACCAATGTGGCAGAAACCATGAGCTGCATTCAGTTTCAGTCAAATTAAATTCACATATTTCTGAGAGAAAGAATTAGCTAAAGAAAGTTACCTTATCAGCTACAGGATCTAAAAAGGCACCAAATGTTGATTTCATTTTCATCTGCATTGCAAGTAAAAGACGGTCTTAATAAATGAGTTAAGTTGAAAACCGAAAATGGTTTCAACGTTAGGTGTACAAAAAGGGAAGAGAGATTAAGAGTAGGTACCTTACGAGCAATATAACCATCAAGCCAATCTGTAACTGCTGCAGCCGTGAAGATACTGGTAGTAGCAACTGTTCCTCGCCAACCATCCATGAAGAAGGCTAAGCAAAATATAAGGGAAAAGATTAGATTTGATCACATGAAATCAGTGCATTGTAACAAGTGATTGAATCAAGAGGATGGAAGCAGGTGCAATTTGGGAAGGAAATTAGGAAGAAAGAATTGGAGATAGGGAAAAATTGAATTATAACAAGTAAAATAGAAAAGGAAACGTACCGGCAACAAGAAGAGGTATAGAGGCGACACGGCCAAGAGTCAAGATGGTGGGCAAAGTAAGGAATTTGGAATTGGCAATGGCAGGCATTGAAGTACGGTCATTCTTAGATACGGACAATTCACGGATATTCATCTCGGCAACCATGTTTTTCTGTGATGCCGACCCGCACCGACAACCCCACTAACCCGATTTCGCACTCACAATAACAGACACAGTACAGGCGCTGCGCAGGTGAAAGACGCAGGTAGTATTGCCTCCCAAAACCAAACCCTTGTGATTTTGTTTTCATAAATAACTACGAAGCATTTCTAATTTCCATCACTTGTGGAATAGATGTGTTTTAAAAATAGATTCGCTTACATTTTAAGTCATCTAAATTTCGTCCAATTTTCTATATTATTTTTAATATGTTTTAACTTTATCTAAATATCACCCTATTTAAATTTAATTCCTTAGAAGTATTTTTAATCTACATCTCTCATTCTTTTTATGTTTTTTTAACCTTTAACTTTAATTAAAATAAGATAATTATAATACAAATAAAAATTATATTTTAAAAACAAGATAATTAAAATTTATTTACAGAAAGGTAATTTAATTAATTAATGCAATTAATTATTTAGGAAGAAAAATATTTTATATTCTTTTATTATTTATTTATTAATATAATATAAATAATTAAATTGACATTAATTTTCTTAAATAATCATTACTTTATCGTAACATATTATTTCAAAATGTCATTACGTATATTATTTTATTTTACATTACATTAATTATAGTATTTTTTATGTCATTACATATAACAAAATGTATTTAAAATATTCTAAAAATATATTATTTTTTAAGAGTAAAAAAATATTAATTTAACATTACATTTAATAGGGATTTTAAATTATAAACTTTATTTAATAATTTAATTATTTTTGTCTTCAAAGATATTGTTTTTGATATATTAAAAAATTATATGACGAGAAATTAAAATTATAATCTTAAATTAAAAATTAATATTTTAAAATTAAATTATAAGTTTTGCAAGTAAATTATATATTTTTAAAAATTATAATTTCATAAGTAAAATATTAAGTACAGAAGTAAGAAGTGTGTGTAATTATATTCCTTAAACAATATTTTGTGAAAAAAAAAAATAGTAATTCTTTCTCCAAAATATATAAACCTTATTGTTCGTAATATATAAAAATTAAATATTTATGATACTATATACAAGTTTTTATTTTAAAAAAATAATAAATATGCTTGACTTACATATCTGAAAATAATTTAAAATTGTGTTAGTATTTCATTACTTTGATTATCTAATTAATACTTTTTTTCATTTTTAACATTAAAGCGGTTACATTAGTTAGAATAAGGACTTAAAAAAGGAAAAATAGTAAAAGGATTGACAAAATCTAAAATTAACAAATATTTTTGTAAACTAAAATTAAATAAAGGTCATTTTTACAAGAATTTAAAATATTTAAATTTTTAATAATTACATTTTTTAAAAATAAAATTATGTTACACATCGTTATGAAGTTTTAGCATTTCAACTATGATCGATATTCTAAAATTTTAACAATCATTTATCATCAATTAAATATTAAAAATAAATACAAACAAGCATAAGAGTCAAACCAAACATATGCCAGGTAAAGAAAAATATAATCAAAGAAAAAATATAATCAAAGAGAGCTTACAAAACTTAAATTCTAAAAGTTTAAATTTATTCCTACAAAAATGGTGTTTAGAATTATCTCAACTTGCAGTATCACATTAACTTTAACACATGCATGTATAGGCATCATCCAATAACATGCTTAATCTAAGGAGTTTTTATTGACATAGTTTGTATATGAAAAAACTTCAAATTAGACAAGTCAGTAATATTGTCATTCATAATCTTAGTAGAAAAATTACTTCTCTTTTGAACATGTCATTTAATCAAGTGTAGAGTATGTTTGAATTGAGTGATTGCTTGAATTTCTCATTATTTTTATAGTTTCCTAATGATCCATCCAATGTAAGTAATAATCGCAAGCCTAATCTCACAGATAATAGGGTTTTGAGCAACAAAACTAAAGCTAAGGATATCAAGCAAAACTAGGAAAAAATTGAGAAATCCAATATCAAAGACCTGAAAGAGTACGAACACTTAAAGAATAAATTATGTTCATTTTCTTGGGAAGCTTTACAATTATTACACATGAAACTAAGATAAATGCCACGAGACTAAATATGATTATAATAGTGATCATGCAATGAATAAGTTTCCCAAAAACCAAAGTCTCAGGCAGAGGAATGTTAGAAGACTAAATCAAATTTCCCCAAGAATTAACCACTTAGTTTTTTAGAAGATAAGCTCAAGTAATTTTCATATTAAGAATACCATAATCATCCATAGTTCAAACAACATGATCTCATCATTAATAATCATATCATGAACATTATGAAAAGTTAGAATATTAAGTAAAAAAGATGGAATTGACCCTCTAGTACCATACCAAGCATCAACTATCTTAGCTTTTAAATTCAAACTAAAATGAGAAGGAATAAGCAAACACTCAGAAAGATATTTGTCCTAAAGTGATGTAAATAAAGATGAAAAAAAATTGTTAAAGAAAGAGAGAGAATGAGACATAAAGAATAAATAAAAGAAGCATAACAAATAAAGATGTAGATGAAGAAATAAAAAGGAGAAGTCTCAAAGCCTTAGATGATGAGATTAAAGGATTAAACATAAGTAGTTCTTAAAACTTAGGAAGAACTTAAGAAAAGTAAGTACTTAATGGTTGCAACTTAAGAGACCATAGTCTAAATTGTAGAGAGCTAATAGTGCCTTTTGGAGTTTCTAAACTAGAATATGACACTCACATGACCATATAAGTTAGTTGTAGTCTTCCATTTGACACTTCAAGCTTTCAAGACATATTCATGACTCTTAGAACTCCCATGTGGCGTCACATGTAACTATTTCTCCATATCAACATTACTTTTCGCATGTAATCATTATATTTTCTTAATTTTTATAAACTACCAAGTTATTTCTCTAATTTCAAAAGATTAAGAGGTGTTAAACATAGTTAAGTGTCAATTAGTAAAATTAACTCTATTTTTGTATCCCTTCTTCTTCTCATGGGCGAAATATACATCTGTATAAGGATTGTTTCTCTCTTTGTAAATAAAACTTGAAAATTAATGAAATCTCAATTGTGAGGGTTTGAGTTCTTCTTTTCTTTTGTTTTGATCTTATCTAGAGAAGCTTTCTTAAGTGGTGAATCATCTTGAACTCATTCTTGGAATTCTTGATTTAAGGTGGCGTGTTCTTCCCATTTCCCTTCCTTTACTCCATTTTTACTTTCATTCTCTTACTTGTTCTTGTTTCCTTATGTATTTTCTTATATTGTCAAATACTAACTTCCATGAACGCTTCCATTTGTATCATTTTTATTCTTCTTCCATGGAGGTTTTCTCCTTCATCTCCTTTTGAGTTGATCAAAAATTCTACAATCTAAATTAAGTGGTATAAATTCTCTATCAAAAAGCCACTCGTCATTCCAGAAACTCACATTTTGATCATTATTAATAATCTATTTTGAATTATCTCAAATAATATAAAACCAATCTTTAATACCTTACTAGATAAAAGAAGATTTATAAATGGAAAACTAATGATAACTATTATTAAAAACCTGGCTTTCATTAATTGAGATCGAGTTGTTAAACCATAAACAAACTCCCAAGGGAGTTTAAGCATGTATATAACATTTTTCTCCAAAATATTAACCGCATCATGCCTCTTTGATGTTTATTGTGACATCTCTTTTCTAATATACAATATATAAGCTTTTATTACAATATTAAACCATTCCTTAAAATTATATTAGAAAAGAAACATTACTAATCCAATAGACGAAGTGTGGTGCAAATAGTAAGAACATAAGACTTTATCTACTAGATATGGAAATCGTTAGCAAAACCTTGACTACAACGTAACAAAGAAAGATAAAGCAGTGCCATGGTATAAGAAATATAGTGTAGGACTAAAAACCTATCAAACGATGCTTGACAGATCATGTAAAGTATATGATGAATAAGAAGTTAAAGAATAGCATAAAGTCGACCAAATAAGGTAGTTAATAACAACAGACAAAAGAATTAATCAACGATTAGACCAATATATATGATATTTAACTAAATACCATTAAGAATATGAAGAAATAGTCCTTCAAATATTGTGTAGACGAAATAATTAATAAGACAAATAGTTTTATAAGGTTAGATAATATATTATCATGAAAGTGAAGAAATAAAAAATAATCATTCAAAAGTTTAAAATGAATTAGAATGAACAAAACAAGTTAAAAAATATGGAACTAGGAATATAATTCTCTAAGAGTTGAATATATGAATGAAAGAGTATATGATATTAGATGAAAGGATAAACTAGACGAATGAAATAATACACAAGTTTAAACAAATGATGGTATTCATCTAAGACAATAATTTTCTATTTGTCTTGAATATTTTACATCTTACTTATAACTTTCTTGTATCGTCTAGTTACAACAAATATATAGAACTAAAATTAGTGCATTCTTTATAGAAGCTTTTTACATAATATTTTGCTCTATCATACTACGATAGAGGTTGAGGTTCTAACATGTTACTTCTTGTCTCTTCCTATTCTGACCGTAAGGTGATGGCCAGTCATGGTTGGGCAAAGCCATTTCTTCTAGAGTCCTCTGCCACTTCGATTTTGCTAGATCCCTTTTGGAGGCTAGGTTGAGACACCATCCAATTATATGTTTCCTACCTGAGTCTCCAAAGGGCTAGGTTGAGTCACCATCCATTAAAGAATTAGTGAAACTCTGTCTTTACGTTCATATGTAGTTCATGAATCACAAAGAAACAAAGGGAAAAGTGAGATATATGCATATAAACAACAATATTGCATCAATTTTATTAGAAACAATTTAAATGAGAAAATCAGGCTTCATAATTTATAGCGCAACATTGCAAATCATCATAATGATTTTCATCCCATAAATCATCTGAAATCTTAATCGTGAATAATATTTGGGAAATGATAACCATTAAAAATTTTAAGTGAAAGTATAACTCCATGATACATATGACATCATTAATTATTTCATACTACAGAGAAATATCGAGAATGATATTGATATTGATAATAAATAAAGATGACATATGATTAAGACTAGTCAAGATAGATGAGCATGCACACATATCAATCCATCATCAACACTACAACTCATCTCAATCCTCAAGGAATTAAATCCTTCATTAATATTATGTCAAAAATGGCAACAATCATGATCATGAAGTCTTCCTCTATAAAGGAATAATATAATTATCAGTAAAGATTATCCATTACTTATGTAGGAAAGTTTCAGAATTTCAAAATAAACTTAATATATGATATGAATAATTAGATATAAGATCTAGAAAAAATCATATTTCACAAAATATTGAGAAAAGAACTTGCTAATAACATTCTTTTATCATATTTTTATGCTTATTTTTATAATGAAATCAACTATTTCTAGCCTTGAAACATGTTAAATCTCATGTTTTTATCTTCTTTTATTAATAATTTTATTATTGTATAAATAACTGGTCACTTGAGATTTTAATCAAATTTTACTCTAAATTTCATTAATTTTTTTTCAAATAATTAAACATGAAGCATTGGATAAAGGAGAGCAAGATTGAAATCCATGAAGAAGGAAATAAAAGATTAAATTAGATGCAAATAATGTCGCGCCCAATGCCACTTCAGTTAGGTGGGGTGTCATTTGGGCCAAAAGCTACATGGATTTGAAGCCACTTTAGCTTAGTCGGGTTTGGACATCGTTGACCAAACTCCTTTGTGTATTTAAAAAGGTCTATGCATTAGGGTTAGGCACTATGAAGGAACTTCAATCCATCTGGGACGCAAGCTCCGCCTAGGAGTCAAAAAAATATAACCTTATGATAGGGTTTGAAGGGTTCCTTTTTCTCCTCTCTATATAATCATCTTTCTTCATTGTTCATTCTTCTCATCTTGTTGGGTTTGATGTAATCAATTTAAATTCTCATGTAATCAATATTTGGTACATATATATATATATGTGTGTGTGTGTGTGTGTGTCTCTTTCCTTTCAATGTTAATATTTTGTTTCCGTGTCCATTGTCTGACATGTTGATTCATGGTTTGGTTATTGATTCTTAGGGTATTGAGATATATCATTTGTAATATAGAACTGAATCAAAATGTCAAATGAAAGCTTGTATCTAGATATAGAGCATGACTCATTTGTTGTTTTAAGACCCTTGTGACACTTGCAAGTCTTTTCTATATATGATTGATCAAGAGATTGACGATTAATAAGTAAGTTTAAGCTCACTCACCTAAGACATTAGGGCTTGGGTATTATTGTGAGTTGACATTAACTTTTGTTTGGAAATGAGGTAATTGTTTTTATGCATGAGAGTGGGTTTGATAAAATTTAATCCTAACAATTGCACCTCTCTATTATTTTTTCACATTTCAAGTGCTTATAAAAATAAAAAATATATATATATATATATATATATTTTAATTATTTTTTGCATAAATTTATTTTTTTACTTATCAATTCAAATATTAGGAATAAATTGAAGTCTAAATTTGTTATCAATTGTATTTATTGTCGCGTATTGCACAAGTCCTTTGAGAGATAATGATATATTTATTCCTTGTAACATGAGCGACTAGTGCACTTGTCATTAAACACAACACAAGTATTAACACTTGCAGAGTTATGAGGTTTAGGGGTACCTCTCAGGAATACAAAACATAAATGCAATACATGTATATATCTTATTTCCCTAACTTGGGAGTTTCAAAGGAGAGCTTCCTTAATCAATATACTCTCATTTTTTTCTCATGTTTTCTTTCATTATATTTTTATAAATATGTAATAAATTTTTATACTGCCTATTTATAGAGGATTCACAAGTTATTACTATTCCTCTGTAACCTTCTAATTGTAAATGATTCTTTGGAATCTAGTTTAATTTTAGTCATAAAGAGATAAATACTAAGATGTGAAATATCTCTTAGTGAAAAATAGGGTCCACATATTTATTGTTATCTCAAACTGTGTTTCTGCATATATATTTTATCTAGGTGTACTAAATTTCTTAGGAAGTAATTTTTATCCTTGAAAATAGAGGAACTTACTATCTAAGCATCCATAAGCAATGGTTACTTTATTTCTCCAGTACCTCGTTCCATTTTTTTTTATCATCTGTCGTTTCTGAAGAGTAGATCCTCAATACAAAGACCATTTGTTTATAATTTTTCCAATAAATGAATTCTTCATCTCTTACGTTCCAAATCTTTTCATTCTATCTTCTGACTTTAGTGTTGTCTAATGATCAAAGTATGTTTCAGATAGAATCTATTTTCTCAAATACATTCACTATCACTATAGACACATCTTTTTTTGTCTAAGATTGTAAATAATAATTTTATAAGAGATTTTTATCTTAACCTTCTTTCAATTTGAAATTGCTAGACAATGTAGTTTAGTGATGTGAATCAATAAACAATATAATAACTAATTTTTCATAACTATTATAATGTTTTAGAATTTGGGAGACATTACATTTATGAATTGGGTAGTTTTTCTAAGCACAATGCAAAAATAAAAAATTCCACAAATGTCTTCAGGTATACATATCCAAGGAAATCGCAGGAGTAGATATAATGTTTTAAGCAAGGATAGTAAGCATGTTTGATTTAAATTGATGAGTTTGGGTGGCTATAGCGATAGTGTAGTGTGGTGTGGTGAGGAGAAAGGAAGCAATGGACTAGTAGCAGGTCCATATCACATGGCCGGCCCTATTGTCATTGGGGTGGTCGCCTTCAAGAGATATAAGCGGATCAATGGCGAATCTTGAGAATAGGGTAGCTATAACATGGGACCAGACCCAATTAAGAATGATATGTGCGGAAGCTATAACACAGAAGAGGAAGCAAGGGTTAAGCCCCGTGATTAGGTTTTTGATTTTAAGCAGCATTTGTCATATGTGGTTAGCAAGCTAGGTACCTAGCTAGCTGCATAATGAATGAGCAGCAGCCAAGTATTGTTCCTTTTAATGGAAAAGGTGAATGGGAAAAATGAGGTTGACGGTTACAGTGATGAGTATGAAGCCATTTGTCTTTGACCAAGCGAACTAGTGGACAGCGTAAGATGTAAAGTTAATAAACACACACATACTCCGTTCCCATCTATCTCTTTCTATCTGTACAACAATGCACTGCTGCATTCTGCCACTGTCACCACGGCCTCTATCCATAGATTCCCCACTGTTGTATAAAAGAAAAGATTCCTTTGTTTTCTCAGAGTCCAGCTATGCCTACGAGACACAGCCACAGTCCTTTTGGACCTCCCTTCATCTGCATTCTGCACCCAACCTCCACCTTCTCTACATGCATTCTAGTTCATTTGGAATCTTTCGGACCACTAATAATATATAAATAAACAAAACAAATCTCTGCTTCATGTATATGTGTATATATATATTTCATAATTCATTTAAACGTCTTTTGAAGATAAATTATCACAAAAAAATCTGATCTTAGTAGACTTAGGCCCATAAATCCCATATTAGTTACGAGTCAAAACTAAAAATAATTTATATGCAATATATTTTCTTAACCTATCAAGATATCGTTTAACTATGATAAAAATATCAAATTTCAAAATGAATAAAACTTCCAATTTAATAATTTACCTTAACTATGTTAGGGGATTTAAATCCAAATAAGTTATAATGCTAACATTATAAATATTATATTACTGTAGAAATTTCCTTGCCTTTGTCATGCATTGTTTGCTCTCATTGTAAGCATATGACTTGTATTAGTATTTCTGTTAGTAATATTGATAATGTCTAGGTGAGGAGACATTGAAAGCTTTCTTCTCGTGCTCTGGTTTACTTTATATGGAATGTTTAACATAGGTTTTATCTTGTGAGAAATGTTGATATGTGAAAAGAGATGGACATAAGCCAAAGACAGAAAATATGAGAATTTACTTACAAGGTTGCATTATTGTAAATGTCATTTGATCCATGTAATAAGTCTTTTGAAAAAGGCTTTTGGTTGTTCTAAAATTCTGCTCTTGTATTGTTTTTTTATTTGCTACTGCGCTAAATTTTAACCATGTTAAAATTCTAAGTAATAATTTAAACACTTAAAGAAGCTTTTTTTTCTTGTAAATGTATATACACTAATAAAAACATTTTAAAAAAATTATAGTATTTTTAATGGTCACTTAAATAGCAGCTAGTATATTGTCACTAATACATAATTAACTTATCTCGACCATACAAATGGTTTTTCCAGTATTTTTCACCATTTTCTGAAATACTTTTCCATACATTGGATACACTGGCCGTAATTTAATTGTTGGTAAAAGTTTTAACATCTAATTAAGTTAAAACAATTGCACTAAAACTGAATTTGGAATAGTGTATAAGAGTGTTATTTTTCTTTTATCTTAAATATGTATAGATAGTACTTTTAGTCTTTATTATATGTTACTGTTTTTCCGATTAGTTATATTAAACTTAAAAGCCCTTATAATATTTAATATTTTAAAGAAATTTCATTTTATTTTTTAACAGTTCATTTACCTGTCCCTTAATCTATTTAAAATTTTAATTAAAAAGACCAAAAATTTTAAAATATAAAATTACAAATCGAACTCGTTAATATTTTAGTTGGCAAACATCAAAATGAATATTTTAGAAAAAATATAAAGTATTATATCAAAATTTTTAAAACCTATGTATCAAAATCTAATAACAGCAAAATATAATGGAATGAAAGTAAATTTACCCAAACAAAATCATCTTTTAATATTAAAGTATATACGATGTTTTTCTCATAAAAATTTCATTGATATTATAAATCTCAAACTATTATATAGATAATTGTTATTTCATGAGAAATTGGAAATAGATTTTTTAATAGCATTTTTTTAGAAAGAAAATTAATTATATTATAATTTTGTAGATATAAATGGATATCTTACATCTTTTATAATTATTCATAATATATTATACATTGTAAAAACATATCAGTTTTTTTGGGAGAATTCGAGAGAGAAACCCGGAGGAACCTCACAAGAATGAGACAAGAGCCAACATATAAGGGAATGACATCACCTTCAACCCAAAACCTTAAGGCATTAGGTTTGTGGGTCTTCTTTCTTATATGTTGCTCAACTTTCTCATTTCTACCCAATGTGGGACTTAGACTCACACTTGAATACCTAACAATCTCCCGCTCAAGTGTGAGACCCTCCTCCACCACATTGATACACTCCCCCTCGAGCGGAAGCAATTCTCAAACCCGAGTACATTACTCATGACCCCTCACTTGTACCGCCGTTCACACACTTATACGAGACACGCTTGTCGGAAATCTCCATCAGGAAAACTTTCGATACAAGGTCAAATTGTTCTCGCCCCAAGCCGAAAACCAACGGCTCTGATACCACTTTTTGGGAGAATCTGAGAGAGAGAAACCAAGGATAGATTATGATGAGATTTTTTCTCCTGTGGTTAGACACACTTCTATAAGGCCAGTACTTGCATTAGTAGCTACCTGGGATTTGCATTTAGAGCAGATGGATGTTAAAACTACTTTCTTGCATGGTGATTTAGAGGAGCAGATTTATATGCAGCAGCCAGAGGGTTTTTCTCAACCTAGACATGAGCATTTGGTTTTTAGGTTGAAGAAATCTTTGTATGGATTGAAACAGTCTCCAAAATGGTATAAATGGTTTAACTCCTACATGATTCAGATTGGCTACAAGAGTTGTAAGTATAATTGTTGTGTTTATGTAAAGAGTCTTGACGATGGTTCTTTTATTTTTCTGCTACTGTATGTTGATGATATGTTGATTGCTGGGAAAAATTTGGATGATGTTGTTGGTTTGAAAGCTTTATTGAGTCAAGAATTTGATATGAAAGTTAGATGCTGCAAAGAAAATTCTTAGGATGGACATTCACAAGGATAGAAGCTCAAAGAAATTGTGGTTATCTCAGCAAGGTTATGTTGAGAAGGTACTAGACAGATTTGGAATGAGCAGTGTAAAGCCTGTGAGCTCTCCATTGGCAAATCACTTTAAGCTCAGTTCAAACTAGTGTCCTAAGACAAATAAGGATGTTGCAAACATGGCAGAGGTTCCTTATACTAGTGTTGTTGGTTGCTTAATGCATGCAATGGTATGTACTCGCCCTGATTTAGCTCATGTTGTTAGTCAAGTTAGCAAGTACATGTCTAAACCAGGTAGGCAACATTGGGAGGTAGTCAAATGAATTTTCAGGTACTTGAGAGGTACTGTGGGGCATGGCATCGTGTTTGGTAATCAGCAGGGTGATCCTTTGGTTGTTGGATATGTGGATTCAGATTATGCAGGTGATTTGGATAATAGAAGGTCGACAACTGGGTATGTTTTTATTATCAATGGAGGACCTGTATGTTGGAAGTCAACTATCCAGTCTATTGTTGCATTATCTACCACTGAAGCTGAATACATGGCAATAGTTGAGGTTGCAAAAGAAGCTTTATGGCTTACTGGGTTAGTAAATGAATTGGGTGTTCAACAAGGTAGAGTTCAGTTGCATTGTGACAGTCAGAGTGTTATTTATTTAGCAAAGAACCGGATATATCATGCTAGAACAAAGCATATTGATGTGAGGTTTCAAAATATCAGAGAGTTGATTGCATCTGGTGAGATACTGTTGCAGAAGATTGGTACTGCGGAGAATGCAGTTGACATGTTAACCAAGCCAGTTACCATAGACAAGTTCAAGCATTGCTAAAATTTGTTGAATATTTATAGTTGCGAGAGAAGCGTGATAGTCCAACCCACTATGTGTTTAATATTTCCGGCTTGTATATCTTCTAAAGGGGTATATATTCGCCAAGGTGGAGATTTGTTAGGTATGGTTCATAATACCAATAGGGGAAGTTATAGGCTTTGTGGGCTGGGCTAGGAGTGCGGAGGTATTTTGGTTATTGTACCTTGTTTAGGGTTATTTATATAATTATTTGTAATTGTAACCCTAGTGGTTGATCTCTCTAATAACAAAACACAGCCGCTCAAACGCTTCCGAGGATGTAGACAAATTGTCGAACCTCGTTAAATCTTGTGTTCTCTATTTTCTTCATCTTCGTTCATTTTCGTTCATTCCTGTGTTTATAGCGTGAGTTTCTCAACAAGTTTTGTATAATAATAATAAGAGTTTTACATCAAAATATATAATTATTTATATATTTTATATATTTTAAATATATTAAAACTAAGTTCTCTATGAGTTATAATATTTTAAGGAGATCTCTCATAATTTTTCTTTAACAACTTTTATTGGGCATGTTCTGCATTTACTTGTACAATAAGTACATATGAAAGAAAAACAAGAAAAGAGTGAGATTTTTACAAGTCTTAAATATCAATCTTAATAAACTTAAGTACAATATAAACAATGAGTGCATTGACCTACAACTATAAGACTTAATCTCACTTTATCAAACATATGGATTTATATTCCACTTCTGATTATCTACTATAAACATCAAAAGGTATTTGAAGAGTAAAAACATAGTTTAGTATTATACAATCACAATTGTTTTTCTCTACAATATTGATCATTTATCAACCAATAAAAGATATATATATATATATATATATATATATATATATATAT
>Ga0209489_101276_pt1 | contig 51444 bp, 31 predicted proteins | sample SiratrowhiteBW_FD_187527 | JGI IMG/M metagenome (GOLD analysis project Ga0209489, IMG submission 187527) | Root nodule microbial communities of legume samples collected from California, USA - Siratro white BW (SPAdes) (version 2) | ecosystem: Host-associated > Plants > Roots > Nodule | place...
ATTAAATTAAACCTGAACAATTAGAGTATTAAAAAAAATTGCTTTTGCAACACTCTAAGATAGTATGTATTTTTGTTCTCTTTCTAATCATCTTTAAAATAATGTTTTAAAAGGGAAAAAAATTCAAAATGAAACCATTGATCTCTATGAAAAAACTTTTAAATCATAGTTGAAGTCCCTTATAGTGTTTTTGCCTTTATAAGACTTTTGACTAGTTAAGATATATGCATGTAGAGACGACAACGAAGCAAGCTCGATCACACTCACCGGATTAATATTTGTTTTACGTTTTCCCCATCACATATGCGTGTATCCGTTAAACACATATTTTTTAATGTTTTTAATAGGCATATAAAAGTATCCATTAAATTAAACACATTTTGACAACAGTTTTAAATTATTAAAACAGTTAAATAGTTTAAAAATAAAAGAAAATAAGTTAGTGAAATATTCAACACAGTTAATACCAACCAAAATACTCCAGTTTTGAAACTAAGTTTAGTCAAATTCACTAAATAACAACTACCCATATGACAGCTATATCTTGATTTCACAGTGAGTAAAATATATTTACATCTATTTAAACTATTCAGAAGTTTAACTTAATTTTATTTAAAAATATTTGTGGGTACAAGTTTTTTATCCTATATGAATCACGTCTACTGAACCATAAGCTCAATCCTTAGTCAACTTCAAATGATTAATAGATTTAATGCATTTTTAAAATTCAAAATAATATAATATAATTAATTTATCCACAAGCTCTCCAAATTAAAAGGAACATTTAATATATCAATTAATTATTACTACGAAGATCAGGGACCAAAGGTCAAGTTTGAATTGTTGACAATTCTTTTTCAGATTGTTTGTTATACATTTCTTTTACATTAATGAGCTTATTAGTTTTCAACTGTTCATTCTTTTTTGGTCAATGAGTTTTCAAACTACCTTAGAATAAAACATATCACACTTGTATTGTTTTTCTAGTCAAAGTATAATTTAATGTTTGTATATGAAGAAATTGCTACAAATCAAATGGACTCAAGATAAAATAAGCCTACAATTAATGGTCAATTAGGTTGACTAATAAGTTTCAAATGCAACACTAATTACATTTTTTATTGAAGTACAATTTTGTAGGGAAAAAACACTAGAGTCTAATTCATAAAATATTATAAAGAATTTCCAATCCAAAGTTTGACTTTCAAATTATGTTTTTTTTGAATTTGTTAACATGCAATGTTATGTTATGCATCTACCAACACATAAATTTCCTTTTACACAACATGCAACATTAATCATCTCTTAATAAATACCCCTTCTTCAAGATCACATAACACCAGAAAAGTTCTTAACAAAAACACATAGTTTATCAGAACAATGTCTGACGAATTCTTTGCTAGGGGTGATGAGAGCAGAAAACTCAAACGTAAGATTGAGGAAGCATCTTCTGCTGAAGTTGTGGATTCTGAGCTGTTACTATCTATGAGTCTTGGCAACAACAAAATGGTTGGAGAATCTTCAACCATATCCATGTGCAAGGCTTTGAAAAACCCTATGGATTCACCAACTGAATCTCCAAAACCAGTGGAAAACCCTAATCACCAAATGATTGTGCCTAAGCAGAGGCAATTCCCATGCAAGTTCTGCACCAAAAAGTTTCCAAGCTCTCAAGCCCTAGGGGGCCACCAAAATGCTCATAGACGTGAAAGGGTTCTATCAAGGATAGATAGAGAATTTGACATGGGAACTTTTGGCCTTGGTGTTCACATGTACCCTTACTCAGCCATGGCTCATCAGCAACCTTTTCGTGTACCCTTTTACTATGAGGCCAACATGAACCCTATGGCTCAGATGCCAACCATGCCATGGCCACTTGCACCACAAGGGCTGCAAAACACCTCCATTTCAGGGCAACGTTTTGGAGCCCTAGGTGTTGAACCTCCACAGAATGTGTACCATAGGGGTCTAGGGTTTGGCTTTGAACACAACCAAGTTCATAATCCATTTGATCCAACCAATGGACCTGCCATGGCTCGTGGCCTTATCAGAAACCAGTATAGTGGGAACCAACCATTTTAGGTTTCAAACCTAGATTTATATCTATCATAACTATATTTTTAATCATAGTTTAAACTTTGGATTATGTGTTAGTAATTATGGTACCAGTATATTGTTGTCTTTCATATGTATTCACAATAACAAGTGTCACCACAAGCATTTTCATTACAAAAAGGTGACCACCTTTGTTCTTGTAATGAAATCATGTTTAATATAAATAATATTATTATTTACTTAAATATTGTTTTTCTCCTTGTAGTTTACTTCTTTATTTTGTTTTGTTCTTTGTCGATTTAGTTTAAGAAATTATCGTTGAAATATATTTTATTGTTATTGATCCTTGTGGTTAAAATTTGTAATCCTTATTGACATAGTTGATTGTTGTTAACATTAAGAAGTGTCACCTCAGAAATATTGAATGTAATGTAGTAACTCCAAATCATTAATGTTGAACTTTTAATATAATATGAAAATTGAAAAAAATAATTAGTAAGTTGTTTTGTAACAATTATACTTACAAATTAATTTCAAAACTGTACTTAAAAATCACTTTTTAAAAAATAAAATAAACGTGTACTTAATTTTTTTATAAATAAATTAAATTTTCTGCCCTTAATAACTTATTTTGGAAATTTATTATAATGATATCATTCAAAAAAAAATGATAATTGTTCACGTAAGAATTCAAATTTCAAATTCAAATGTAAATGATTGAATTCTGTTATTTTCAACGTTATAATTTATATCATTATCTAAAAGAATACACTTTTTATAACATATTATTTTTTAAACTAAATTTGTTTACCAAATAACAATAACTTGATTATTTAATGAAAATACAGATTCATAACCACGTAATTCCTCTTTTAAAATAATTACATAATTCTTTTTACTCAAAAGTAATAACATCGGATTTTTAATGATTTAGAATGGAGATTTCCATAAAATTATCCACTTTTAAATATATTTAAAAGTTATATTATTTCGGTGCAAAAGAAAAGTAAATATCAAATACTTTATTTACAAAATACCATGTCATAACAAAGGTCATAGGTAATAGGAAATCGACATGTGTAGCGTATTCCAAAACCTATAAATCTTTCTTGATTGAAGACGTGTATTCCAAATATCTAAATGGATTCCTAATTTTTTTATAATGGTCGTAAATGATTATTTATTAAATATCCTAAATTTTAATAATAACTTATTAATGGACTTTATAAATATTAGACAATTTTCTTTTTCATTTTGGGAAAATTAATAAAATATTTTTTATATTTTTGTATGAATCAATATCAAACTAAGATTGACTACAAAATTATAATCATATTTATATTTTTCCTACAAGCTTGCACTAAATTATCACAGAATAAATTTGATGATAATATACATTTATATGCCAGATATATTGTTTTATAACTAATTATAATAATCTTATTAAAACAATTTGTATAAAACCGTGTATAATTTATTTAGGTTAAAAAAGAGATATCATGTGTAAAAATACGTTGAATCTTGTTAATATGCCTTTAGAATATTATATTATATAATTACAACCAATTAAATATTTATTCACTTAAATTAAATTTTAAGTATAATTTTCATCCATTTCATTTATATTGAAAGATTCTATATGATAAGAAAATAATTAAAAATTAAACCCGTGAACTACTTTATAAAAGTTATTCTTATAAATTAATTTAACATTATATTTAAAATTTATAAACAAATGGTCAAATAACGTTATTCTTCACATCTCTAAAACAGTTTTATTCCTGTTGAAATTTATACTACGTTATTGTCATAAATATTGGTGGAAATATATCAAACTGCTTTAGAAATTATCATGTTATGGTATAAATAATCCGATAGACGATCTATTATATATTTTTTTATTAATCAATACACTCTTATGTACTATTTATATATTTTTATCATAATAAATAATACTAAATTTTAGTAATTTAATCATGTCTTGTATAAGTCTGTACAGTTACTAAACTCTTTAATTATTACACTTGAATAAAAACAAGACAAACTTATACGTAAATAATTGTGAGTGTTTAGAGTATGTACAGTTACTAAACTCTTTAATTATTGGGAGTAAATATTGAAAACACATTCAACATAAATTGAATTTACTATATTGTCTATTTTTTAATCAAACTCGTATTGTTAAATCACGTTCTAAAATAATAGACCACGTGATCCTTAAATTGCATGGTAGTTTAGTGTTATTGAAAGTGTAAAGGTATGTTTAGAGGAATTTATTCTTTATTCTTTGCATGAAAGATTGAGTAAAGTAGACAAATATTTTAATTAAAAAATTATCAAGTTCCGATAAAGCATAGATATAAAGGTAATATTCTATTTGAAAATTTTAATGGTCCTTTTCAAGATGTCTATATATAAAAACTGTTTACGTAGAAATTGGTTAATGAATGAATATCATATATAATATACAATCGATTGGACGAAAATTAAGAGCTTTCTATATTTAATAATAGTATAAAGTTTCTCTCAAACGTTTTATAAAATGATAAAAAGAATATTTTATATTTGTAAAACCTTTACTTTATAAATTTATCTTTCTTTCCATAATGGAATATCTATAGTGTATATATTTTTATTAATATATCGCTATAATTAGGGATAACAATTAAACTAGTGTCTATGAGTATTGTTTATAACTCATTTTTACTTTAGATGAAAATATTCATATTGATCAAACATGAGTATCAATATGAGTACTACACAAATATTTGTAAGAAATAATAATTACAAACATTTATTTGTTTAATGGAAGAATTATAGTTTATATCGCAAAATAAGATATAACTCATATTTAAGGGGTGGATTGGTATAAAAATTAAAATATTCTATTACTTATGTATTATTTTTTCTGACTATAAGTAAAATATTTCAAAAGACTTTGTAAATATTTGAAAATTCTTTAGACAACTCTAACAAGACTCTAATTAACGGTGTGTTTGCATCTATAGTTCGGGTGTAGTAGAAAACGGATTTACGAGATATATATGGGTTTGTTTTTGATGATTTGATGGAAATGCGAGCGAAGAAATAAGGAGGGAAAGGCGAAGAACATCTGTGCAAAAGTAAGAGATTTGAAGGAAAAACCACATCATTTGTTAATTTACCTTGATGTACTCTTTCACTGGCTGACATCATTCACTCATTCCTTTTCACTGTGCTTTCACATGCAAAGAAATTGAGAATGTGAGAGGGTCTGAAGCACCTTATACCTTGCAGAGATTCCATTGCTTCACAGAGATTCCCACGAAAAGTATAATTCTCACGGATGCCAGCTTTGACAATTTCAAATGAATTTGAATCTTTGGTTATAAATTGTGCTCTGCATTGTATCCAGTGGAGTGTAAAATTATAAGTGACCTTGTTCATAGTCGAAAGCACTGAGTATTGGTGTAGAAAGTCTCGTTGCTGGTGGAATCAGTGGGTGCTGGTGCAGGAAGCGTTCGTGGTGCTTGCTCTGGTGTGTTTGCAGGAAGAGTTGTTCGTGGTGCTGTGGTGTAAGAAGCATTATTTGTGGTGCTTGTGTTGGTACTGCTGCATGAAGGGCTGTTCTGGTGTGTTGATGGTGGTGCTGGAAGCGTAGTAGTGGTACCGAAAGCAGAGCTTGTGGTGCAGCAAGCTACAAAAGTTCCAGGTTTGATGCTTACTGTGTAGTTTTATTTTATAACTATAATCGATTATCGTAGTTTGATAATCGATTACAGTTACAAATTTTTTAAAGTTAGTTTTATATATTATATTAAGGGTACGATAGGTTATTTAAGATTACTATATATATTTTTGTTCATGTTTCAGAAAATATAGAAATAATATTAAGGGTAAATTTGTAATTTTACTATTTTATTTATTTAAAAATATTAAAATATCTATCACACCTATCACAACACTCACAAGCTTTCATGAACTTTTCACTTAAATCTTATTAGCTTTTCCTTAATTTAAACAACTAAATTTTTTACACATTTTCCTCTCAAATCATCTTAAATTCACTTTCTTTAATCTATTTCTCAATCCAAACAATAACTAATTGAGTGAATTAAGAATTTTTTCACCATAAATTTTTATCTCTATTTAAAATGTACTCATAAAACTAACCTATATTTGTAGACGACTATAAAGAATAATTGATGATTTCTTCATAAACATACATAAATAGGAAATACAAGTCTAATATACACGAATTATAAATGCAATTTAAGATAAATACTAAATATACACTAAAAGCATCTACTATAGATAAGCTTAACAAGTAAAGTTTAGCAGTTAGATAAATAATTGTAGATGAAATATAAGAGAAGTGAAATAGTAAAAAAAGTGAAAATGATAAGACATATTTTTACATACAAGAACATTTATAATTCATTCAAGTTTACTCATGCATTTTAAAGATAAGTTTGATACAACAAACTTATTTTTTTTAGTTTGTATACTTACTTTGGTACTTCAGGAAAAAAATAATGATAAATACAAAAATAAAAAAATTAATATACCTTTTGTTTTTCTTTTGATTTTTTTTGAAATATCTTTTGAAAACAAGATGGTGATGAAACTTTTAGTTTTAAAGACAGGTAATATTGTTTTTAAAACAAACAACATGTGAGATACAGTGATGAAGTATATTATTTTAACAGAGGTAAGAAGAAATATATTTACTAATTTTTATAAAAATATATTTAAAACTGTTATAATATATCCATTTATTATATTCTTCGTGGAAAATAATTTTGTGATGTAGGGTTAAACCCTAGTGAGACTGGAGTGATTTACAAATCAATTTAGCAGTTGAACCGATATTCGTTTTTCACAATCAATTTGAACATGCCACAAAATCAAAGGCGCATGTGTTAATAGAGGAATAGATAGATAAACGCCGCCATAGAAGAAGCACAGATATAAGTAACCGCACCACACTTACCCTTCTTCTCCACTGTTAGTAGCAATGGCGAAGGGTGAAGATGCTGTGATTCGCAAGAAGAACAAAAAGATTCGAAAAAAGAACAATAGCAGCTCTTCTTCAGTCTCTGCCAAGGTCGCCGCCGTTATCGCCGCCAAGAAGCGCCGTAAGGCTGGCAAACGCCGCATGTGCCAGGTACAAAACCTATGACTAACTCTTTTCTAAAATGCTTATGTATTTGCTTTTTGGTTTTGGGGGTTTAGTTTCGTATTTTATGTTTGATCCATTCATTTACTTTGTATCATTCTCATTGCAAAAGTATCTTTTATTCTCTCTCATAATTTCCGCTGCCGTGTTCTCGTTTTCCTCATTCTTGCTTATTCTCTTTTGAACTGTCTGGTTTTACGTGATTGCAATGCATTCCTTGGCTGCGGTTATGTGTTTTATGGAAACGTGAAACTATGGTTTATGATGGTTTTATTGGTTCTGTCTTAGTTTAACACATTTTATGTTAACATAGGTATAGTTTCAAAAGTTTGAAGTGTGGATGAAGTCAAATTTCACATGTGAAAACCAAAATCAGAATCTACTTGCATGAAATACATGACATTGGCCATAATTAATGTTAGGTCTGAGGGACCGTTTATGTAAACTTCTCTATAAACAGTCTTCTAGAAGAAGAAAATAGACAAAACGAAACATTCTCCATAAGTTAAAACTAAGTTATGTATAAAATTAGAAATCTGACCTTGCAGAAGTTAAACTAGAAAACTTCTCCATATTAACTTATATATCAATGAGAAAATAGTGATAACCTACTGTAGATTGTACCCTTACAGCCCCTCATCACCCACCATTTTTGGGAGCAGAATTACAATTTTGTCAGTTACTGTTGGTGCGCTGGTTGAAAATTTCTAATATTCTCCCTGATTCTAGTGGACAACTTAGGATATTAGATTGGGTAAGTAATATTGTCAATTAGAACCGTGAAGAATTGTATTTATTGTGATTTCTTCTTGACTTGAGTAAAATGAGATTTTGTAAACGTGATTTTTTCCTGATATTAAAGGGGATGTGCTTTAGTCTACCTACTCCGGAGGATCCATTCAATGATCGAGGTGGGAAAGAAGAATTCAAAACAAAGGGTCCTAAAAAGAAAACACATTCAAAATCAAAACCAATAGATGAGATGATTTCTCTTAACGAGAAGAGTGCAGATGGAAAGAAAGGTGCAGTTGGTGGAAGGAATAATGCACAGGATTTGCAAAGGGAAAAGGAGTTTGTCAAAGCCAACAATGATCTGATGAGTCAGAAACGTATCATTAACTCTGAAAGGAAAAAATTTAAGGTGACTGAGATGGCTCATCATCCCAGCACCCAAAACCATGATTGTGACCTTTCGGAGTTCCCTTCTAAGTTTGTCTTCTGGTGTCTAAGTTCAATTGAAAATGCATTGCGACTTGGTGATGCCTACACTGACGGAGAGGGTAATTCTTTCTTTCTGAATCCGTGGGGATTAGAGTTTTTAAAGTGTTATTCTACCGGAAAAGATCTGATGGAGACCAGTGGGACCTCTGCTACCACTGAGCAAATTGCATGGACGGTTTCTGGTGCAGCTGATACATTTGTCAGAAAAGAGAGAGAGGGCTTGTCCTTTGCTGGCCCTTTTCTTTTATTCCTTGTACCTTCTCAAGAAAAAGCTGTCCAGGTTAGTTAAATTTCCTCCGCATGCTTAAAATTTTCTTGCTGATCTTTTTTTGGTTTTTTTCCTCCTTAGATAAAAATCACTGTACTGACACATGTACATAACTAACTTGTCTTCACACCTCCCCCATTTACTCTTAAAAGGAAATTGAGTCATGGGACCCCTCATTTCATTTGTCTTTAAATTTGATATTATATTTAGTGTTGTTTAAATTTGGTGCTTGACCTTGTTTTCGGAGATTTTGGTTTTGATTCTTTTAAATTTAAGATTATATATTGAGTGATATTGGATTTCACTTTCCTATAAAGAACAAAATTCTCTATAATGAAAAAGGTTCATGCATTTGGTCGTTTAGTGATTTATTCTGAATGTCACCAGGATAGTTCATAACAGCTTTTAATATAACCTTTTGTTGTCTATTTAATGAAAGTTCATATTAATAAGAGTGAAGAAAGTTTCACTAATTTGCTTCATTGCTAGATCCTGGTGGGATAAAGGCCTTTGTTGTTGTCGTTATTTTCTTCATTCCCTGTTACTGTGGACCTTTACAAACTATTGATCTGTTTTTTATTGCTTGGATTCTAAAATTAAAAAATTGATGTATAGGTTCGGACAGTTTGCAAGCCTTTGAAATCTGTTGGAATTCATACAGTGAGTATTCATCCAGGTGCTTCCTTAGATCATCAAATTCAAGGGTAATTGTTGAAACTTCAGTGTTTCATTGTATAAAATATCAATGTGGGTGTGATGAAAAGGCGTACATACTTTGTTAATGAGCGTACATACTTTGTTAATGGGGAATCTTTTGTATTGATCATTTTTGGTTTTTAAGGCATGCTACTCATTTATTCAAGTTTATTGGCAAGAAAGTCATATTTGATATTTTGTAAGATTTCTATTGTGTTTTTGGGGATAATTTTATGTCTACTATCCGCCTTTGTAACATGTGATTGACTCAATAACTTGAGCACTTCTCTGATTTAGGAGAAGTTATTCGAATTACTGCAGTTCAAATTAATTAATTTACTTTTGAAAGATCCTTTGATTTGCAAGTGACATTACGCAGAGAAACATGTCTCTGTTCGTGGAATAGACAGGCAGTCATAAGGAGATACAGGAAAAGTTAATTGTTTGCCCAAACAATGGGCGTGTGCATGTACCTAACTGTTAAATGTTTTCTTAGCCTTTTATAGTATCAATCTCATTGTTATTTGTTTCATTTTCAACAGTATGAAAACTTGCGAGCCTGAGTTTCTTGTTTCTACTCCTGAGAGGCTTTTGGAGCTTGTTTCTGTGAATGCAATTGACATTTCTGGTATTTCCATGCTGGTAAGTTTTCTTTCTAGTCTTCCATTTATGTAAAAGTGTTTCCACTTCTGTTAAACAATTTTTGACAGCAAGCAACCTTGAGGTTGAAATATGATAATGTAAACTTTTATGTGTTTGGTTACACTTAGGACATTTCATTTATATATTAAACAGTAATTTGAACTTTTGCAAATACATTTCAGAGTTTACATGCTCTAATTTTCATTTTTATTTCTCACTTCTGTCATACTATTATCAATATATGTTAGAGAATAGTAATAGAATAGCATCTCTTATGCTTCCATCATATGTTTTATTTTTCTGTGTTTGTATCTTTTTAATCAGTCTCTGGCACCTGTAAATAGGGGATTCTTAACTGATTGTAACTTCCTTTTATTAGAATCAATAATACAATTAGATTTTGATTTTTGTAAGTTCTATCATGGTATCTACAGCAAAGTTAGAACCCTGATATTATTTTATTTTTCTCCCAACCCTATCTTTGCACTCCTAAATCTATTCCCTATATTGTTTCTTCTTCACGGGCAAACTCATCCAATGCTCCGATTACCTTCTCTCACTCCATTATTGAGAATCTTGACACCAAAAAAACGGTTTGATGTCAACATGTCGAACCATTTACGAAAGGTCATTGACAACATAATTTTCTGGTGAATCCAGTGATTCTGACAGTTTGAAATGGTTGAAGACCGTGATGTAGATTGTGTCTCCAAAGAGTCTTGCTTGGGAGCAACATGATCAGTTTTTACTTTCCTAGCTCTAGTAGTTGATCTTGCAAGAAATGCCCACCGTGCATTATTAGATGCAAAAGTTTGTGGCATCTATACGATAAAGGCCATGTGTTAGGGGAACCAAGCCCCTTGAAATCCAACTCTGGTTTTCTATATTTTATAACTTAATAGATGCTTGTACTTGTTTTACTTGGATCTATCTTAAACAAAAATCTTATGTTTTAAATGTTTTCAAGCAATCTATGGTTGAGATACAATTTAGGAGGGTGTATTAAATTGGGATTTCAAAAGATTTTAAAAGGCTTTACATATAAAAGTCTTGTGGTATTCAATTAAGATTTTTAAGCATTAAAAAAAAATCTGGTGTTGTTCAATTGACATTTTGAAAGACTAAAAAAGAAACATTTGGTATTCAAAATCATACATATTTCAATATATTATTTTGTTGATTGAATTTTTATGGATTTTGTGTGACTTCTCTCCCCGACTTGGTTCTGCAGTCTTTCATTCAAGCTGAGTGGGTCACTGTACTGCCTTTTCCCCATATGAGCTTGTGGGAGGGGGGTATTAGACGTCAATATTTAAGCATTGTATTTTTATTTTTTCATTTCATTTGTATCTTAGTCAGTGATTTGGGCCCAGGTTATTAGGGGACTCTCAACGGACTGTAACTGCCTTTTCCTAAAATCAATAATACAGTTAGATTTCAGTTACATGAATTATCTGAATTCTATCGGTGTTCACTTTGTACTTGTTTACCTTGAAATGCTTTCTTTGTAGCTGTCTGTTATTTTTTTTTTTCTGACCTCTATGGGTTATGTCTGGAGCTAAATATTCACATGCCATGTACTGAAAACAATGGATGGCTTAAAAATTTTATGTTAATTTTTGTTTTGCTTTCATCTAGAGGATATATCTTTATCTAGGATATATTTTTTTAATCAAAAGAAAGAATGTTATTGAATCACTATAAATGTTGCAATCCTAACCATGTTAGCACTACAACCTGTACAAATCATATGCAGCATTCTTTATCTGGGATATATTTTTTTAATCAAAAGAAAGAATGTTATTGAATCACTATAAATGTTGCAATCCTAGCCATGTTAGCACTACAACCTGTATAAATCATATGCAGCATTCTTTATCTGGGATATATCTCTGACCCATAAGGATCAATTATGTAGTTATCTTTTTACATTGGTATTGGATGTACCTATTGAGCATATAAAGGACCTAGTGCCTCAATGTGTGTTTTTTCTAATGATATAGTCCCGTTCAGAGGGATGGGGGGGAGAGAGAATAAATAGTAAATTGAGGAATGACTCTATCAGTGTTGGATCACCTATCGGCATTGCAGGGAAGGATTTGGAGCAATAAATTTCCACGGAATTGACAGATTTTTATCCTTAAACAAATTGCTATATTTGGTTGGCTCAAACCTGGTTAATTTTATCCACACTTGTTCTTACTCATTATTACTTTAGCAGAATTCATATATTTGGGAATTGAGTGAGAAGTTGTAAGCATCTTTTGATGTGAAAATTAATATATTACTGTATGTGCTGGCATATATGTTATAAATAAAGTAATCCCTATAAGTGGTACCTTAGTTCCTATCCTCTCTTGATATAATTTATTTTCATTTATCATAGGTTGCTTAATTACTGTTTTCATATTAATAGGTTATCGATGGGCTTAATGCAATATGTAACGCTGGCCACACTGATACATTAAAATCCATTAAGAAGTGTATTTCTGGCAATCCCCATCTGGTGATTTTCAATGACTGCGTCAGCCACGTATCTGTCCCAGTGGTTCAGTATCTTCTGACTGGATCAATCTGTCGACTCTCTCTCAATAATTCAATTACCAGCCTAAGTTCATGCATTATCCAGTCTGTTAAAGTGTGTACATCAGAAGAAGATAAAGTCATTAAGGTAAGTTTATTGGTATGCTGCGAATGAGTCTATTTCCTAAATTTATGTATTGTACTTAGTACCAGGGACTTTTAAGCAGTATGATGATATATAATATTAACTTACATATTTTTGCAACTCCTCCATAGGATGACAGGATCAAATTATTTGGCTTAAAACAGGATATATTTTATCTTTCTATGAGGCTAGATTTGCAGTAAATGTTTAGTTATCTATGCATCAGTTATGTTATGTCATGGGATCCATTACACTATTTGTTATGTCATTATTACTCTGTTTTAACCATCTACAAGCCTGATTATATTATCCTTTCTAGATGTATAAACTGATCGTGGGGTAGTGTTTACTTATTACTGTGCCCATTCTTTTCTAGCCTTTTTGGCTAAGAAATTCAGATTTTTTTTCCTGAAAAGGTATCACTGAGAATTTCAGGGCATGTAAATCCAAGGGAAATACTTCTCATTCTTGCCTAGATGTCTTGGCATGTCAATCCACCCATTGCAGTACTAATTCTTAGTTTTATAGAAGCTTGACTTGAGACTGAAAATATGATAAAAAGAGCTTAAGAGATTGATTATCTCTTAGCTGATCTTTGTTATTTATAGAAGAAAATTACATCAGGAACACCAAAAGGTACAAAAAATTAATGCTAATAAGTAAACAGCTCATATAGCAGTTTTCCAATACAACTACTTACTACCTATTCTACAGCCTATTTAATACTCTAGTTTATATGTCATGAATCATGATATTTCTTCTGATTTGATACTGAAATGAAGATCTAAGTAAAATTTTAGATTGCGAAGTCATACCAAATAAATGAATCAAATAGTGAATATATTAATTAAAATTTAGAACACACCTGGGTTGGAATTTTTCTCTATTTGTTGGCTACTAGGCTTTGGTTGTACTTGATAAGTTTAATATTATCTATCTGATGAAACTAAGAACTAGTTTTAAATGGATTTAACTCCATTAGAAAAATTCCTGTTTAGTTGTTAAGCAACTTCAACTGGTATTTGTTCATTGTCGTTCTATGTTCATGATAGTCATATAATAGTATTTTTTTCCAGAACTTGCATTTTGTTTCATATAATCGTATCTTCATATCTTCCATTTATAAGTTTTATTTGTACAGATTTCTATGTTAGGTTTTATTTAATTCTTACAAACACTAAGGCTCCGAAAAAATTTTCACGTAGTCATGCATTTGTTAAGATGAATAAGTTTTAAAGCACTGATGATACGAGTATCTCTAATTCTTGCAGAGCGTGAAATCCCTGGATCGATTTCAGAGCAGCCGTACTCAGAATTCTAACATGCTATATATTTTAAGGAAAGATGTCAAGTGCCATAAATTACTGAAGATTCTCGAATCCAAGGGTTGTTCCATTTCTCTTGATTCTGATTCAGCAAGTTTGAATGATAGGTAAAACATCAAATGCTTTTTTGCATATTTTGGGCACCACTAATGCTACTGCTTCTATTTCTAGAAAGACAGATTTGTTCTATAGTTAACAATGGTCCATGTGTACACTAAGAATCTTGGGTTCTTAAGAAGATTCTTATTGAATGCACGGATGTATAGGAAGGAACTCTTTTGTTTAGCAACTATAGTCTGAAACTAAAATCTATCCTTGGTGAACAAGGGTAACAAGGGCTAATGTAGGACTCAGGGAAAAAAAAAGTTTCACTAGTGAGCCCAAGGTGACTAGTGTATCCTGAGCATAACAGAACAGGATAGCTAGCAGTGCGAAAATGATATAAAGGATCCTAACAAGGAGAGATCTGAATGTTTATATAGGCAGGGTATATGAGGTTTTGGGGAATAGTAAAAGAACTTTGGTGTAAAATGGATGGCCATCAGCATGGTTAAAGATTGCTTATTGCAGTCTCTAGGTATCTTTTTATTTTGCCATTTTTTTGCCGTCTAACATGCTAGTATTGCCGTGTTCTCCGGAGGATTTCACCCTTATGTAAATGATTTTCAGTCGCTTTTATCAGAAAATGCGCTGTTTTTTTTTTTTGTATAACTGATTTTTTGATTGATAGGAGGCAGGAGAAGTTGATTGGAAAAAGACTTTCCAACTATTCTTTTTATTTCACTTTCAATAGGAGCTTATACACTTGATTCTTTTTAATACAGTGTGGATTCAGACAGCAAAGCAGTGGTGTCCGCGATTGATCTGGAGCATATCTCTACCACAGATATAGGGACATATGATGTAGTAGTCCTGCCTAATTTTGTACCCTCCATTGACACTTATGTGCATATTTTGACGAAGATGGCTCGCCAAAGTGTCAACGGTGTATTGCATAGTTTCTTAACTAAAAGAGATACAGAACTTGCCTCACCCCTCGTTACAGTTCTTGAACAATGCGGTCAGGAAGTCCCTCAGACCCTGCGGGATCTGCATCATTCATCAAACATGGTTGAAGACTGAATGTAGAAGGTGTTTAAGCATCATTTTCTTATGCTCATTCCGTCTCTGCGGCTCATGAGATCAAACATCGATTCCTTTTACTTTGGAATTTAGGCTGAAAGCTGAGTGGAAGGGATCGTAGGTGTCCTAAGTTTGGAATCCAGAAATCTTGAAGGACATGAAGAATCTATATAGTCGAATGTATCATTTATATAGTCGAATAATGGACAATAATATTTTTCAACAATGAGCTAAGCTCGTTAATTGATGGGACTAATGTGACTTCATTACTATGACAGACTTCAATGTAATTTTCAAGTTAGAGAAAAATTTTGAAGTTTGACATTGGTATTGTGTCCCTTTCTTTTGTTAATCTCCAAACAGGGGAATTTTTAATTTTACAATATTTCGTTTGCACTTTTTTTTTTTTCCACTTCGCCATGCAAACTTCGAGATTACTTGTGGTAAGAATACAAAACTTGCATATGCCTCTTTGTGAACCGATCTTTTATTAAAATTAGCGTTGCCTTTTAAAGTGAAACTTCAATTATAATTAAAAAGTCCAAAATCTCGAATTGTATCTAAGTTCTGTTATTCGCGTTTGAAGGGGACGTTGAAAGTATCTTTGTCCTACCGTGGTGTACCGGAACAACGGCGGCCAACTACGATCTACCGGAGCGGTGAACAACTGAAATACAATATCTGCATCAGAATCATTGAAACAGAGTTAAAATTTTGTGAGGAGTCAATAGTGAGAACTATATCAGAAATATGAAAGAAGACATTAATGAAAATGAAACAAAACCAATATCACAATACCCAATCAACCAAAGAAAGACTAAACTGGAATTGTAAATGGTAAAAAGAGAACTCAACAATGAACCTACAAAAGCATCAATTAAGTAAACCGCAGTGGAGAAATTGTGTAATACAAACGTATGAGATTAAACCCTCAAAACAGTACTTCTCCCTAACTCTGATCATTCATCAAGAAATTTCATATGCTATTGAACACAAACAAAGAAACTAGGGAAGGATAATACAACAACTTCATCTACTAACCCTAACTCTACAGTACTTTGAACTACTCTTTTTAAGTATCTCACCATTCAATAATCGGAGAACAACGAAATGAAAGGAATATAAATAATATAAGGTCTATGTGGATTGGTTTGTATGAGTTCCTGTGTCCTTGGCTATAGTGCCTACAACTATTGAGTAGGAAATCAAATGTATCCTTGTTTGTGTGGTGTGTAGTGTGTACAACTGGATGATCCTTTTGAAATAGGTAATCAAAAGAAGACAAATACTGGTTAGTTTCTTGTCCTGAGTCATACAGAGAAGGGAAATGTGGTCAGGTATTTGAAAGAGTGAAAACAATATCTATAGGAGACAGTGTCAGACACCCATTTAAGAAATAGGGTCCTGATGCTTTAATAGTTAGAGACCAAAAATAAGGAAGTTGAATGGATTTTGAATTTGAAGGATCGAAAGAAGAACTGACTGTAAAAAAAGAGAGAGAACAATTGTGGGACATATTAAAAGATATTAGGATTTGAAACTATGGAGTCATACACACGGTCCATGAACTAGTGCAATGTTAATTGTTCAAGTCTTGTGGAAGGGTTGTCATTAGATTGGAGGTTCAGATGTGTTAGGAAAATTGGATGGATCATAGAGGAAATTATATTTAGGTAATCTCCTACTGCATCAAAGGGTCTGCAACTGTTGTCGTGGCAGGTAACAACAAACCTATTTAGGAATAGTTCCTTGGTTGAACTGGTGGAAACTTGAAAAGGGTATTTTTCTGAAGAAGCCAACCAAAGTCATTTCATTGGACAAAATAAATCCCGTCATGTTTGTTGTAGGTGTTTTATGTGATAGTGGGTGGCAAAATTTAATTCAACATTGGTTCGTGAGTGGGGTGGAAAAGAATGGTTAAATTAGTTGACAACTCACGAGAAATTTGTTGAGAAAATTGTAATTGGAGTAAAAAGTTAGCTATATTACTTAAAATTTATTGCAATGCTTTGAAAAGTATTAGAGATGCTCTACCCTGATCATCTTATCAAAAGATCTTTTATTTTAATACCAATGACAACTTTTTGGTATTAAGTTAACATCTCAACCATTTTAGTAGTTTAGCTCCTCTGAAGTTAGAGAAATCATTTTAGATGATAAAGTCAACTTACATATATTGGTTAGCTCTAATCAACCATTAAAATTATAATAAAAATATAAATAAAACTACATATAGAATCACTGTAACACTTTTTAGTTTTTAATCAACAATTAAAAACACTTTTTTTTCTAAATTTTAAACCTCTTTTTCAAAAGGAACCAAATTTATTTTAATATATTACATATTAAAAAATAGAATTTAAGTCTAATTATATATATATACACATGTCACATGATTTCTTATTTACTCAGTATACTTTTCATCCTAAATACAAATTCCTTTTAGTGGAAGTGGCAAATTTTAAAAATGAAACTAGTAATTAGCAGTTTATTATTCAATGCTTTCCAAAATAGAGGAATATAAGTTAGTAAACTGTATATTTTTATATTCTATTTTGACTTTTAATTATAAAAATATTACCGTTTTTTAAATATTTGTTCTAAAATAATCGTAAAAACAAATTACGAAAAACCTTTTCCTGTTTTTTACTTTCATTATTCCTCATGCACTTAGCAAAACAGATAACACTGAAAATAAATTGACATTATTATAATTATATTTTGAGATGATATATACAAGTAGCTTACAAAGCAGTGTGTATATAATTAGAATAAATTACATTAACATCCTCTTCGGACAGAACACAATTCTCCTTTTTTCTTAAATGTTTAACACTACCCCTTTATAAAGATACACTCTGTGTTTTCAATCAATTAAGAAAAATAATGTAATTCGTAAACATGTTAGTGCTTTCCAAACATTTAAGAAAAATAATGTAGAAATAGAAAAAATGAAGTTAAATATAATATGAAAAATATTTAAGATTAGTGTATCCAATATGAAAAAACCTCAGAATATCAAGTATTTTTTTTTTTTTTTGAATTCTAAAGCTATGGTCCTAATATAATTTGAAGTTAAACTTATTTATATTTCAACTTCTTTGGGAATATCCCCCAAATATTTACAATAAAAGAAGTCTAAACCAATACATAATGCACTGGACAATATTTTTACGAAAGACTTATTTGAAACAAAGATATCTTAACAGGAAGTGGTTTGCCACATTTCTTCACTTATTATGTTACTCCACACCAACAGCCACAACTCCCCAGAACACATGGCATGTCAACCATTTCTATATAGATATATGTTAGCAACATTCTCTTACACAATTTCTCTTTAGAATACATTCCTCCTCTAGTTGAAATTTATTGAAAATAATATGGAATGATTAAATAAGGAAAACACACAATTTTAATTATTTTTAATAAATTTCAACCAATAGAAGATAATCATTAAAAGAGTGTGTCAGAGAATGTGTTACTGGCATTTCTTGTGAGAGAAAAACATTAGTTCAAGCTCAAGACAACTTATCAAATTTAATCATTCCATATCATTGACATCTGAGATGTATGAAGGTACTGACAAGAGCTGCAATCTTTTATTGACCCACGGAAACTCTAGGCAATAATACCATGTGTTTGGAAGTTGCTGCCTTCTCATTTGAAGTCCAATCCAAATCCTAAAAAAGAGTACGTGGTTATAAATTATTCATCCCTTTGAACCGAACTTCTGAAATTAACACATTAATTTCTAAGCTCTATTAACTTTTTATTCCCCATAACATACACCTCATTCAGCTTTAGCTCAGAAAACATTCCGAGTTATTTTTTTTTTTTCCGATTTTAGTCCAACTCGTATTCATTGATAACCACGCTAACAAATTAGAAAATAGATATTATGTTTTCTAAATAAGATGGACTAAAACGAAAACCTTTCAAGATAAGAGAGACCTATATCAAGTTTACAAATACATAGGGACTAAAACAATAACGACTGGAAATTTCTTTTTAAGAAACAAAACCAACCAGAATTTTTTCTAGGGACTGGAACAGTAAGAGGTGTATAATATTATTATGGGATTTAAATGTCAATGAAGCCAAGTTTCTATGTAATTCATGGGTAGATGAAGCAGTACTTACTAATTGTGCTTCCCATCATGGAATTGAGCATTTTTTGAGGATTTAAAAGTCTCCAAAAATTCTTTAGCCTTCTGCATCTCTTGTTTCTGCCTTGTCTTGTCCCATTTGTGCTCAGATCCTAATATTTGAATGACACGAGGTAATGCCCGTCCTGCAGCATCTGTGTCAAGGAAGGCTAGACGAGACCTCCTCGAAATGAAGTCAATCGCAGATTCACAATACTCATGACGAGCACAGTAGGCCACCTCAGCCTCCAAAAAAGGGTAACCATGGGCAAGTCGCTTACCCAAATTTTCATTCTGCATAAGAAATATATATTTAAACCTTGGTATTGACGAAACCATGAAACTGACCAAAACTTGTACAAACTGAATAAGCACACTCTAGATCTGTTGGTGGCACATTCTATTGGATTTTGATCTGTCAAACTAGAATAGAAGCATGAGGTGAGTGTTTGAAACGAATAACCATGTAATGAATTATATTATCTTTTAAAACCAGTAATGTCAGAACTATGTTCAACAGTTTGACAGAATTTCAGTATGCAAATGCACTTAACCACGAATTACCTTCTACCAACAGTTTGACGCCACATCTTAAATTGATTTCTTCCAGCACATCTTGGGTTTTTCAGCATTATATTTTGTTTGGATACCCTCATAAGACTTTCTTAGTATTATTTTTGCACTACGTAAAATCTGACGAATTTACAAGTCAAATCTATGTACCACCCACAAATGTACATTAACTCTCACATGTAATAACTTTTATGCAGCACCGCTTGGTGCGATAAAAACCGGATCAGAATTATACAAAGAAAATTCTTATTACCAAAAAATGTACAAATGATTCCGAGAAGCTTGAATTCTCCCACACCACTTTAAATTTCCTCCCAAATCACAAGATTCACCTTCATGGCTTACAACAAACAATGAAGCCATACATGCCATTAGGTGAGTCAGTCAAATGGATAAACGATGCCACTAGGCTGTATCGAAAACCAAATTTTCAATAAAATTACTCAATCAACAAGACATTTTCAAAAGTTCATGTGCTAATACTGCTACTATATGCAATATGAAACATATACAAGCTAACCTGAGCAATGACAGCAACACGTTCAGCCAATGTTCCATATGCATGAGACAAGTGCTTTGCTGCAGCAGTGTCCATCACACCAGGAACAACTTTACCCTTGTATGAAACTTTCATGCGCACATACTGTTGAGAAAGAGTGGTAAAAGACGCAGGATCCCAACCTTCACCACCAGCAATCCTGAGATTGTTGGTGATACATCCATTGGTGGGGCTCAACTTCCCAGACTTTATAGCTGCATTGACAGCATCTTCTGCCATACTGAAACACATTGGAATCAGAATAATATCATATTGCACGCTGGAAGGGAACATCATGAAGGAAAGGCAACAACAAACGGCGCAGAAGTTAGAACGAAATTAAACACTAGTTAAATGCAATACCTAACTGCAGAAACAACATCTGAATAGTTGGTTAATGCAATACCTAACTGCAGAAACATCATCTGAACAAATTTCAACAACCTTCAGTTTGAACCATTAAATATTTACCTTCTATAGGTAGTCCACTTGCCACCAGTAATGGTGACCAAACCAGGGTGATCTTCAAAGACAACATGATCTCTAGAGATACTCTCGGTATTTTTAGCTGATGGGTCCATGGCTAATGGACGAATGCCACTCCAGGCAGAAAGAACATCAGTGCGACGGACCTAAATTTTCAAAGCATTATTTGATGTTTGAATAGAAAGGGATAAAGGAAAAGGACGTATAGATTGTGTGACAGCTTACTCAGATCACTGTCCTCCAATTTAACCAGAGATTGACAGACCCAGTTAATTTAAAAGAAGAGGGAATCCCACAAATGGAAAGATTTAATTCTATAGCAATGGAGCTAACATATATAAGATGCAATTTACTGTATTTTTCTTCTGCCTAGGATTATCCAAAATATTTCCAAACATGTAATAAGCATGGAATCATTTAAGTTCTGCAATGAACATCAGAAAGATAAGGATAGTTAACGAGCTTAAAAATTGCCTGTATTGGCAGGAATGACATACTTTAACATTAAGGTAATCAGAGATGGCACCCAATATAAATTGTATTTCATCTTCATGTGGTTCTGGAAGAAAGGTAATGCTAGTATTAGAATCTGTAGTTCCGGCAACTGTCCTTCCTAACCATGGTAGCATGAAAACAACACGTCCATCCTTAGTTTTAGGAACAATCAAGCCCATTCCCTCTGGAGAATAATAATCAGGGAGTATAATATGTACACCACTGCTTGGAGAAATCAAGTCTCGTGCACTTTTGTCAGCCATTTTCCTTACAGAATCACAAAAAGGCCCAGCCGCATTCACAATTACTTTGGCATATGTATCAAACTCTTTGCCTACAGCATGCAAAATAAGGAATAGAAATAATTAACAATTGAATTGTTAAAACACATTATTCTTTAAGTTTGAGATGTGTTATAATTGACATGCTGGGAGAGTACAAGCAGAACAGCACAGTAAAGGTAGCTGAGTCATGACGCAAGTTTTTGTTAACCAACACAACCAATTTTGTACTTTCTTGTTTCATGTGCATAAGAATATCTCAAATACAAATTTCTTAACCTACTGTAACAAATAAGCAATGGTTATCCATTGAGGCCCATTTGCTGGGGAAGGATGAATAGTAGAACCTATTCAGTGAACTATCAAGTGGGTTGCACCATTAGAAAGTACATTTGCTTGTTACTTAAAATATAAAAAAAAATTGTCATGATATGACCCTGCATAAAAAATCTGAACAGTACAATTCAGCAACTTAAGTGAGTTGTTCCATTAGAGATGCTCTATGTACTTAAAAGAACAATAAGAAATAATTATAATACCATTTGTATCGTATGACATTTATTTTACATTATGACAAGGCACAAGCCAACGTTTTGATACTCTTAAACTTAAGCATTCTAGTATTCTTATTAAATTATTATTTTGTTCTAAATAATTAAATAATTTGAACTTATTTACGTGGGTAGTCCACTGTCTGCCCATGGACAAATAGTTTGTGAATACATCATATTAACTGTGCAAAATTACTTAACATTAGGTATCGGATTACTTGTGTGTTTTTGATATAATAAACAATTTTTTCCAATAAAACTTTTCTATTTTTAACTCTTTATGATGTGCCCATGGGTATACAACAAAAAAATCCCTTATACACACATAATGAGTTTTTGAACAATGAAAATATGAAATGTCAATGGAAATATGTATTTATTATTACATTGAAGTTATATATACTGAGCTGATTGGAAATTTTAAAATTCTTTAATGTTTATTCTGTTTGTAGAATGAAATAACATACAGTGTTTTGGTACGGGAGTGAAAGTGCCAGTTTACAACTTTGAGAGAAAAATGATTGACTTTTTCATGATATTGTAGTGAACTTATAAATTGTCCCGAGTTTTGGTACATAAAAATGATTCTTCACATCGTGTGTTTGTTCCTCACAAAATCTTAGATCCCTTGTTTAATCAGATATAATATCCTATGATACACTCCATCAACTTACCATTTCCGATAGTCCAAAATAGTAAAAAATGTAAATGATGAATGTTTATGGTAGCATATAGAAATAAAAGAAAGTATTACCAGTTAAATTGTCCCTAATTCGTGCACCAATTATCCGTTCACCAGTATCATCCTTCAGTAAAGACACAACTTCAGCGTGATTCAGCACAGCAGCACCAGCTAATGCTGCTGTGCAAGCCAATCCAACATTAAGACGTGCATCATTCATCTGTCCATCATAATAAACAACTGTGCCCCTCAGACTTCTACCTTTTCCCTCCTTTGCTAGAGTGGGAAAGAGTTCAACAGACTCCTTAGCAGAATAATATCTTGATAAGTGTAACAGTCGTGCTCCTGCGACCAAATCGTACATTTTCAAGCCAACCCAGTAGTACAGTACTTCAAACCAGTCAAAACATGGTGTCATGCAAGGCAAAGCATGGCATAGGTGTGGTGCATTGTCAATAACCTGTTTACGCTCCTCAAGTGCATGGAATACTAACTTCAGTTGGCCATAGTCAAGTTGAAAGACAGCTTTCTCTAGGTAACGAACACCTAAGAGTTCACACAAACATTGAAATGTTAGAGGAACATGTACTCACGACTTATAACATAAGGACACACAAAATGACTGACATTTCCCAGTAGGACTGAAAATTTCTGCCAGTCAATACCAACAATCTACAGAGTTAAGATGCATATTGGTTTTATCAATCGTCTTTGAAAACCTAAATCAAAGTAAACTTCACAACGCTCAAATGGAAACAGGGTCCTTATTTGATTTCTGCCGGTAAATTTCAAATCCCAAAAGTATTAGACAGTTATAGGTTCTAGCTTTGTTGCTTAATGTTTCATATCCTTTGAAATATGGAAAACAATTTTAAAATATTAATTTTAAACATTTCAATATTAATTGTGAAAAAAAAAATTTGTTTGGCCTACCAGATTATCACAAATGTTTGCTACATTTATAAGCATTATATATTTATCAAAGGTTTAGTGAATATTAAGTAAATAATGAGAATGATGAAAAGTGCCAAGATACAGATAAGAATAGAGATACAATATTAATAAAAAAAATTTGATGCATCAGTCATTTTTTCTTATCCCTCGTCTTTTACCCTTCCACTCAATTACTTGAGAAACCAAGGCTCTCCCTCCCAATCTCTAGTCCAAGTCTAAAACTCACCCTTATTCCCCTCCAGCGATTTATACCCTGTCTTCTTCCCCTCTCTAACTAATCATCTAACCAACTAAATATCCCAACTGTTCAAATATCCCCTTTCTCTGTTTAATATCCACTTTTTCTTATCAATTTCTGCATGATTCATCCTCTCCAGTGAAGATTATATTAACTACTGCCCTAACTTCTTCTATCAACCCAATTCAAAACAACTACCTGAGTATTCACACCAGTGCACCTAAGGGGACTGGCATATGACACAACTCAAATTTCTCCTAAATTTTTTCTACAATTGATATTTGAATATTTGCTTCATCCCCAATAGTAAATGGTTGAAACCTTCAAATTACTGCAGAACAAACCAACCTCCCACCATTGGAACCAACTAAAATATCTGCCTTTTAGTGCCACCATCACCACTTGGAACTCGTACCCTTTCCTCTCCCACAACTTTACTTACCTGGAAGTATTATTCCTACCTGTTCACTCAACCAAACATATCCCCAAAGTAATTAGCCACTTGAGACCACCCCTTCCTTCTCATATCCATTTTCCATTGCACCCACACTGTCCCATCCATTGGAGCTCTGATCACCATGCAAGGTACAGTTTCCAGAAGTTCCTCGGTTCTTACTCACCCTGTCCTTGTTCTTGCATCTTCCTTCCAGATTCTTGAATTTTCCACTCTGCCACTAATTCCCTTTTGAACAAAACATAGTAGAATTTCTGCTGATCCTTATACGCATGATGTTCTTTTCAATAATAAATAACTCCCACTAAACATACATTAGCAGAAATTAAAATGAGTATCCACTGTCATCATTTGAATGAAACAGACTTCTCCAAAGCCCCCTTTGTCCATCATACTTTCAGTATTAGAAAAATATTTAAGAAATCATCATGATTTGATGTTAGTTCTTTTAGTAGCATTTGTGATTTAATTAAAGTATAAGAAATTCTACATTCGTTAAAGTATAAAAACACTTCTAATGCAAAGACTATTTACTCTTTTCTATTAGGAAAATGCTAGGACTCTTCCTAAGGAAACTCAAGCAAAAATAGAAAGCTGTCTGGATGAACAGTTCCTGAAAATATAAAACCTAATCACATTACTGCTTTCAAAACAAATTTCATTAAATCTAACCACTTTCTATTACTTTGATAGTTAAACACACATAATGAATTTTGAACTAAAGTTATTGACAAATTACATTTTCGGATACTAATGAAAAAGTACTATACAATTTCTCGACTCCAAAAGATATGTTACCCAAATTTTTTATTGAAAAGCGTAAATAGTAACTATCCTGCGATGATCGGATATTCAATAGATACAGTAACTTTTTAATCATTTATTAAAGATAAAATAACACATAATCGAGCACGCACACTTGTACCTCCATGAATGAGTTTGGTGGAGCGAGAGGAAGTTCCGGAAGAAAAATCCTCTCTCTCGACAAGGCCGACGCGGAGTCCTCTAGTGACGGCGTCGAGCGCCACGCCGGAGCCGGTGGCGCCGCCGCCGATGACGAGAACGTCTAGAGGACTAGTAGCGCCGGCCCCGATCAGCGCCGAGCGCTGGACCTCTCTGGACGGCACGGTGGCGAATGGATCGTGGATCTTCTCCCGGACAGCGGCGAGGTATGATCCCCCGGCTCCGCTGTCGCTGACGGAGACAGGAGGCGAGAGGAGGATGGAGCCGCCGTACGCGGTGGCGACGGCGGCTCCAACGGCGGCGCCGAGTCGCCTGAGGCGAGTCATGGAAAGAAGTGAAAAAAGAGAAGTGAGAAAGGAAGTCTGTGAGGAAATGAAACCAAATGAAATGAAATGAAGAGAAGAGAAGAGAAAACGTTTCGGTTATGATGAGTCAGTTGCGAGTCACGAGGAGAATGACGCTGTCTTAAGCTGTTACGTTTACTACTCAATGATCATTATTTTTTGTGAACGTGAATCTACTTCAAGAAAATTAATTTATGTTAAATTTATAATTTTGCTCTCTTCTTTAGGAATAAGAGTGAATGTGGAAATTGAGTGACCAAACTCTTCTTTGCATCTACTTATTTGTGAATAAAGTAAGAGAAATATGTTAAATTCACTTTCGTCATCCAAAGTCCTGTTATTATATTTTTTATATAGTTACGAGTCATTTAATATTTCTTAAAAATGAAAAAAAAGCTGCATCTTATATCAACGGATCTTCCATTGAATATAAACCCTTAATCAAAATAAATAAATAAATAAATATATATTTTGAAATGTGGAGCCAGATGTTTTCAAATATGATTTTAATAATTTGCTACTAGCCAAGCTGTTCCTGACCGTGACTACGTTGAAAGACTGATATATCTTCAACCATGAGCGCTGTAAGTGTATTATGTTAATATTTATTTTCTATCACATCTTATTTCTAACAGCAATAACGTGTAAAAATCACTTTTCTATTATTATAAATAATAAATAAGATAAAAAACATAATTTTTTTTACCAAGTTTTGATATCCAAAAACTAATTTAACATCACAGTACCTTTTCCTTTTCCAAATATTTCTCCCATCGTAAAAAGGCTAAGGACATCACAAAGACCGAAGACCAAAACCAGTAAAATTAGTTTGAAGAGCAGGTGATACCTTTCAAGACCACTAAGAATATATATATATATATGTATGTGTGTATTTTTTTCTTTTTATTTTGAACAAATTAGAGAAAGAATTTATACAAAGATTTACAGTGGCACAAAGGATAAACAGAAGTTTGCAATTAGATGAGCATGAGCCACAACCACAAGAACGTTTTCAATTTCACATCCTTTCCGGAATGACCTCTTTGTAACTCTCTTCCCATTTTCCATCAAACATTCAACAAACCAACAAGTATTTCTTTTCAAATGTACTTCCCTTTTGTCATTTCAAAATCAGATCTGAATTTGTAGAAAAACATCTGTTCCAAACCTTCCACATTTCCCTGTCTGATAGACTACATTTCATACTCTATTTTATATAAATAGCAATCTTTATATGTTAATACAAATTAAATTCTGAGAAAGATATGTAACTTTGATCAAGTATCTCTATAAAGATTATATAGACTCATCTATCATAGAGATATTAATATAAAGATAAAGATGTTAGAATATCAAACAATAAAAACAACCTATGTGCTCTTCATTCTTTGAAATCACCCACTTTATAAAGAAGGTAATTATCTATCCTCGTTTTGAGAGTTATTTTTTTAGGAAATCTGTTTTATTTCGTAGCGAAAAGTGCCTTAAAACATTTTAGTTTTTAATCTAAAAGAAAGATTGAGAAAAAGAAAATCATAAATAATTTTGTATACTCGTGATAATTCAGAATATTAAATGTCACATAAAAGTGTATTTTTCTTTATCTTCGGATATATGTGATTAAATCATTAAAACTTAGTATTGTTTACTCTATGTCCAATATTCTCGTTTAGTTTTATCTTTATTCTTTAAATCCATCAATTGTAGATCCTATGGTTGCTCGTGGAATGTTACATGCTCTTCTTAGGCTTTCATCATTTACTTTATTCAAGATTTTGTTTTCTTATCCACTAGCCTTCCTTGAACTTTGCCCAAAATAAAAGTAAAATAAACTTTTTTTTTTTTTTGTACTTCTATCCTTGAAGATTGGAAAACCATGATATTTCTCAATTTTTGGGTTACTAATCTAATAAAAAAAATGAAAGATACAACTTATTGAGGAACAGTGACCCGCAAACCTTCCCTTTCTTAAATGTTAGTAATGTTGGTAATCAAATATCCATGATTTTGATTCAAGATTTAATAAATTCAAAGGTTGTTATAGCTGAGTTAATATTTCCTTTGACTTTCTCTCTAATATTTTTTACAATTTTATAAGATTTAACGTTTTATTCTCTTTTGGTATCAGAAAGATAAAGATGTGGTCTTTTTTTTTATATATAGAAAAATCGTTATAAGTTATGTAATGAATTATTTTGTTCTAAGGGATTTCTAAATAAATATTTAAGGACAGGTGCAAACAATTAAATTGTTACGAATGGAGAACATTAAATTTCCAAGATTTCACAAAATAATGCAATAACCAACCATTTTAGTTCAATATATTACTGTAAAACAAGGCAAACTCAAGAGGAGGGTTGGAATATGTTTTAGTAGATATTTTAAAAACTTTTTCAAAAATCTTTAGAATAGGTCTCAATTATTTGATAAAGCACTTACAGTTGGAGTCTGACTTAAAAACAGATGATAAAAACGATAAACAATGGTTTGTAATGCAGACTTCACAAACACTCAAAACACAACAGTGTTAGTTAACAAATCTTTTGGTCGATGATTCATACCCTGTTAAGGTAGCTATTTACTCTGTTGGAGTATGTTAAAAAAAGTGATATATATGAACATGCAGATAATTGGACACTGATGATCATTTTGTTTAAACTATTTACTTCAGGTTAACACATTTCTTTCATCTAAAACCACAATCTGGACTCCTAAGTGCTTATTCATGTTTCAGATTTTGTTAAATTTTCTTAAGTGACATTATAGTTTCCTTTTTTCATTTCTGGACATCACAGACTGAAGCTAAAAATGTATGTCAGAAGAAGTCATCAGAGGTGAACTGTCAAGCTAAACACGTGATTTATTCAGCTTTGGTGTAACCTTGTGGGAACTACTCACCCTGCAACAACCATGGAGACATTTAAATCCTTCACAGGTTTACCACATAGAATACTGGATAAGGTAGATAAAGAAAACGCTTTCAGCAGCTTGATCTATCCTCAAACACACACATAGTATGTGCTATTTAGGGACAGACTCTACTATTTGGATAGGTCCAAAATTCATTGCCTTTGATTTAGCTCTCTTCTACAAAAGTAGTCATTTTTCTAATTACTTGAAATAGCTTTTATTAAAATTCTCACCTCTAAGTTGGTATATATTAGGATATGGAACAAAATAATCTGAGACATGAAGATAAAATGATTAATCTCAAAGCAAGGCTGAGCTAAAACAGCCAAACAAAGCACAAGGAAACTGCTTCAGCTCACACAAAGAGCAAAGAAAGAACATGCAATGTCTCAATGGCTTTCATGGGAATTGAGTTCCTCAAATGCTTGTGTACTTACCATACACAAATTCTCCATCATGTTATACACTACCACAACCCTATCAAACCCCATAACCAGTTAACAAAACCAAAAAAAAAACACAAACAATCCTATTTCACAGACCCTAAACATGGACACGAGCCAAGATGCAAACTTTGGTTGGTCAAATCGCGATGAAGAAGAACTAAAAGCAACCCAATGAAGGGCAACGAGAATGAAGACAAAAATGATAACTCTGTTGACTTTTACTAACTGCTTTATCTTACAGAAAAGAAAGTAACTTTTTCAAAGAAGAGCGATGAGAATGAAGACAAGAAGCGCAGCGATGAAAGAGTACTTGAGGGCAGCAACGAGAATGGCGAGAGAGATGAACAGGAGCTGCCAGAGGACTTGCACGCTTGCCCATGTGAGGATTCCGGTCAGGCCAAGGGCAAGGACGTTGTCGGGGTCAGGGTCCAGAAGGTTCCTCCAATTGAAACCCAAAAAGGGTAGTCTTTGATTGCTCCAATCGTTGACGTTCTCTTGCTGCGGCTTTTTCTGTTCCTTGGAACCATTAGGTGGTTGTGGTTGTTGTGTGTTTCCCTGTTCCTTCAAATCGTTGTTGTTGTTGGCGAATGCGAGAAATTGGTGTGATTTTGAGGGGAGAGAGAAAGGAAGGGGTTTGAGGGAAAGGGGAGAAGAGAAGGGGAAAGAGTGAGAAAGAGAGGGTTTCAACCCTACCAAAGCATTCTTCATCACTGTGTCGGGATTTTGGGAAAATGGAAAGGGAAGAAGAAGAAGAAGAAGAAGAAGAAGGAAGGAAGAAAATGGTGGAGAAAATGAAAATTGAAATCAGATATGCAAATCCACTTTGTTCTGTGGTGTATGTGGAATTTTGTATCCACATAATTAGTCTATATTATTAATTTAGTGGTCTTGATTTGAATCTTATAATAAGTTGGATTACGAAATCTTATTTGTTTGACTTTTACTGAATAAATATTTCATTTCGTTAATTTTTTATATAAAAAATCATTTTTATCTAAGTTAAAGTAATATATACGTGTGTGTTTTGTATCTTTCTAAAATTTAATTACTATTTTAGGGTCTTTAAGTTCTTATAAAATGAGTAAAATTTGATTTTAGGTTCTATAAAAAATTATTTAAAATTTACTTTTTTAATATCTAACATTTATTTGAAATATATATAAATAATATATATTTTTGAGATTTGAAAATATATAAAAAAATTAACATCCTATATATATATATATATAATACACTTTTTCATCAATAAAAAAAATAAAAGAAAATATTTTGAAAATATTTAAAAAAATAAAAAAAAATACATATACATATTTATATCTTAACTTAATTTAATTTTAATTAAAATTAAAACAGATTCAGTTCAATTAAATCACATTAATTTTTAATTAAAATTACGGTTAAACTGAATATAATATATATGATCCTAAGATATTAAAATATTGGTTTTAACTATCTTAATTAAAATTAGTTAAGTTAAAATGATTGTTTTTTCTTAATTAATTATTTAAATTAACAAAGATCATGTGATTACCAACAATAAAAACAATATAGATAAAAAAAAGATTTTACATGAATCGAAATCAAAATTATTCATTTTACAAGATTAAAAACATTTTAAACTCTTATTATTTAAGTTATGGCATGTGACCCAACTTAAATCATAAGCTAAATGGGTTAAAAAAAAATATCTATTACTTTTGTTGGGAGTTTATCTAGGCATTTAACACGTGGGCAAGAGGATGAATGGAAGAAACCAAGGATTCTTAAAACTAAAATATTATTGGATTTGGTTTTTCCCTTTAAGTTATTGATATAGTTTTCAGTTGTACAATGGAAGTGAAACATAGAAATTTAAGAAAAGTTTTATTCCTCTGGGGGGTTCACGCAATACATGGCAATTTCTTTTATCACCTCTATTTTTAAGTCTTCTTAAGTGTGAAAAAAAAAAGTTTAAAATATATATATATATGCATACTGTATAATATGTAAATCTATTTTAAATTACATAATACAAAATTTAAAAATATATTTTAAATTATACAATTTTAAATACATTTTAATCTAAAAATATATTTTGAATTATAAATCCTCAAAATGTGTTCTTGAATATACCATTCAAAATACATTTTAAATATTCATTCTAGATTATAGTAGTGTATAATTTAGAATACATTTCTATATTACATAATTTAAAATATATTTTAAAATCTAAAGATATATTCCAAGTATTACAATTTGAAAAATTATTTCGATTTCCACAACCCAAAATAGTAAATTATGGAAATTTTAGACTTTTCCAACATCGCATGGAGGTGTAAGACGAAGCCTGGGAGTATGGATCATAAAAATAATATTTGATTAATTGATATTATAATGCATAATAAAAATCATCGATGAGATGTTTCTTCGGACATTCTTTTTACACCATCTTTGCTCACTTTGACAAAAACTGTCAAGACAAAGGTAGTTACATTGCTTTAATTCTAATTTTATTTCAATTTAATTTTTTAAAGTATAGATTTTACATAATTGATAATTATTTTACAAGTGGATACTCATAGAATAACAATTATTTGAATAGCAGGTATAAACAAATTTCTCAGTGTTAAATCAAACATCATTTTTTAGAATAGTTCAATGTATTTAACAAATGCATCAATTAAAAAAAATTCCATCTCGTCAATCAAATCACTCTTAACCATTTTATTCATCTCCCTTTACTTTCCTTTATATTTTTTCTTACTTCCTCATTTCCATGCCTCAATACTCACTGGTGAAGTACATATTCTTGTATAAATTACTAATAATGTAAGTGTGAAAGTTTTGCTTCACTAAAAGTAGCTTTATTCCAAAAATGCTACAATTACAGAGAAGAGTTTTAGTAACGAAGAAAACTACAAAAAACGGAAAATGGTTTTCACCCTTTTTCAATATTTAAAAATTAAATTATAATATTATAAAATTTAATGTTTTAACTACTATTCAAGTATAACTCAATTAACAATACACATCTTGAGTTTACATTACATGTATAGACCTACATCAATTTTTCATGAAACGATTCTCTAGAGAGAAAAAAAAAAAAAACTTAAAATGTAAATATACCTCATTCAAAAATAACCTTTAATTCTTTGTAATAATACTTCATGTTTTCGTGGAAAAATCAAATGTTCTAATTAATAATCAAAATAATTTCTTACACAATATTTTGAATTCTAAAAGCATTCAAAATTGTATAATCTTTTAGATTATACAAATTGGAATAATTTTTAGATTATTCGATTCAAAATACATTTTTTAGCAATTTTTATCCAAAAATCTGTTACAGATCGTATAATCTGTTCCAGAACATGTTTTCAAATTGTGTAATTTGAAATTTTGATCCATGAGCAATTTAGACTTTTCCAATACTCCATGGAAATGCATGAAGAGAAACCATGGTAGTGGAGGAAGAAAGAGCCATGATAATGATGATATGTGCATACATGGTTCGGGGGGAGAGTGCAGAGTTGCACTGAGTGGGCTCTTACGTATAAATATGCTTCCCGATCTAATAACAATGATGGGGAAATGGCACATAATTAGGTTTTCAGAAGATAAAAATAATCACTACTATGCATAAATTAGAATCCCTTTCCAAAAAGATAAAAAATAATTACTTGCATGTAAAATTAGAAGAATCTCAGTGTCATACTATTATTATAGGTGCACCCGAAGTAAATAGTAATATAGATGACAATCTGAGTATGCTTATATAAACAGCATATACAACAAAAAATGACTAGTTACTTTAAAATGGAATATTTAGTTCTTCAGCAAGGTCCTGTCAAACCAAACATACACACAAATCATCAATCTGATATGCCATAAGCACATTTGAGGTATATATTTTAGCATAACTAAAGCAGTTGAGCAAGAGTAAAAGCAAGAACCCTGCGAAACACATGTCTCAATTACACAGCAGAGACTCTTATTTATAATTAGAGTAGTACATCAAAACTATTGCAGCAATTAACATAATTATACACACAACTCATTTCACTATTCACAACATTTCTACCAGAAAATCTTTAGATATTTCAGCTGTGCCATTGCCCCAACTGTGAGAACTTCTTAAATATGTAATTAAGACATACATGTTTGTATTAGTAGTTCTGATGAGACCGCTAAGCCAAATAATAAGGAAATATTAAAGGTTCAGCAGGTGAACCAGGAAATTATTTCATACCCGAGAATCATGAATCCTAAGAATGACTAAAATCTGTTTGGTTTGTAAAAAATATTCCTACATATGTTTATATAACTCTTTTGGGATCAAATAATCCATTGGGTGTACATTCAGAGATGGATCAAATTTCTTCTTACCCTTATTTTTATGTAAAGGATCTAGTAGGTTGGGTAGCTTTTGCTATCTTTTTTTCCATTTGGATTAAAGAGTAACGTCATATTTATATTATAAATTTTTGTTATTTTCCATAGTAAATGATTTAATATATTCACTATTTTTATCGTAGAAATCAAAATTCAACATAGAAAAGTTAGATTCTCACCTCTCTTAAGAGAACAATTTCTAGGGAAGCTTAACTAACAAACATTGCTGGGAATTTTAAAACAAACCAAACATAGGAAAATAACAGATTTGAGGAAAACTAAAATTTCCCTCTATATCAACACTCCTTAAGGAGTTGAAGGTTACTAGGAGGGGAAATGGTGTGTGGGCGTGTGTGCTGGTGGGATGGTGGGGGGAGAGGAGATGCGTCAATTAGGAATTTGGTTGTAGGCTTAGAAAGGAGAATTGTGGGTTCCTGGAGTATTTCCTGATATCTCTCCTTTTATGTTTCCGATATGTGGGAATCTCCTTTCATCCTAAAGTGAGATTAATACACTGTTTTTTCATTTCATTTTGAAAATTGAAGGTTATTGTTACGATTGTTTGATTGCTGTTTTTATCAAGTCTTATATCGAGTAGAATATATCACACGTGATACTTAAAGATTATCTCATATAACGGACTAATATTTCGGATCAGGCTTTGTGTGCTTAAGTCTCAGTTGGTGCTTTCATTGGGAGTCAAAAAATGGAATAGCCTACCTAAGACTAGATTAAAGTGTAAACCAAATACAGATAGATAAGTGAAGCAGTCAGGAAAAAAGACTACTAGGAAGTCAGTGTTGATAAAGTAAAAACTGGAACCGCCATGGATGATGGTTGTTAAAAGAAGACACAATGTTAAGTCTCTTATCAAGTATAGAATAAAATACTTAATGTGGTACTTAAGCTTTAGTTGTTCTCACTTCATAAACTAATCTTTTGGGTCAGACTATCCTCATGTGCTCAAGTCCTTATGATTTGACACAAAAGGAACTAGTAGAGGACCATCAGTATCACAACTAGTTGTCATTACTGAACCCCTCTAAGCTTGTTTTAATGTTACTCTATTTTCTTGTAAATAAATAAGCCAAAACCACAGGGAAGCATTTAAAAATTTGAGTCCAGAAACATCACAAAGGACTCGATCCATTTGCGTATTTAGTGCAAATTATGTTCATAAATGATTTTGAATTTGAGATTGAACATTTATTATACTGAATATAAAAAAATATCAAATTGCAGCAAATATATTATTCAAATTAGGAAGCACCTGACCTGAATAAATTGCAATGCCATTTATTTTCTTGTTCAATATTGCTGTTTCTCGTCCGTATATAGGCTCAAGACTATCAGTATGAAGTATGAACATGTTCACCCTCTAACATCAGCAATTATTTGCTGCAAACATTTCATAATATAGGAGAAAGAAGGCCGTCTCCAGGGTTCCCTACAGCACCCACAGATAGTAAATAGAATGATTGTGAAGGAGTTTGAAAGTGGGCTGCTAGAATATCATACTATAATTTCAGACTCAACACGAAGACAAGGTAAAAGGAAAAGTGTCAGAATCTGTTGAACGAAGAATTAAAACTAATTGACCAACATTGGTTGGTACAAGCAGTAAGTACGAATCAAGTTAATTACTGGTTTAAGTTCAAATCCTACTGTTAAAGATATGAGTAGATTACTGTAAATATAGAAACATGTAAACCTAGAAAGTAGGGATCCTTTTTTAATTCACTTTCCTTGTGTCATTAATTTCATTATTTATTCCTTTATCATAAATCAATAGTATATGGATTAGACACATTATTTCAGTAAAATATACAACTAGCATGGCCACTGTTGATGGGTAGTTTGTAATTACTTATTAAGTGGGCTACAACCCTGTTCATAGGAGAAACAACCATCCATGAACCAATGTTTTTATGTATATAAAAAGAAGAAATCAAAATTATTTATTTAATCTACTTACGTGGCCCAGGAGAGCTCAATCAAGGCAGCCACATCAGGATTCACATGCCTTGGAATATCTAGCCTTTTGTCCATAAAACCAACAGCTGCAACAACCTACAGTAACGGCAAATAAAAGTGATGCCTTAGCACTCTCATTTCTATTAAAAAGATGGCACTCCCATATCAAACTAAAAGACACTTGAAGCATATTATACAACATAATGCAAAGAGAGGCTACTGGAAAAATGACCCAGCAAAATACTCAATTAAAACAGCTAACAGCCTCAGTCTCTGATTTTAACTAAATGATATTGTGCTTAGGAATAACAACTTTTTTCTAAAAGAAGACTTCAATAAGATGAAGAGAAAAATTTACAAACAGAGGGTAAGATAACTAATCCACCTCGGAAATATACAAAACAAAAGACAACAAAGAAAATAGAGAAATTCATTCTATCTACCGTATCCAGTATTCTAGAAATTAACTAAATCAAAAGCACTGGGGTAAAGCAAATAACCTGTGAAGGATTTAAATGTCTCCATGGTTGTTGCAGGGTCACTAGTTCCCACAAGATCACACCAAAGCTGAATACATCACATTTTTCGTTTGACAGTTCACCTCTGATGACTTCGGGTGCCATCCATTCAGGCTGTCATGTCCGGAAAGAAAAAAAAAAAAAAGGAATAAAATTATAATGTCAAACCATCAAATAATTGTACTTCAAAGAAAAATTTAACCAAATCTTGTACATGAATGATTCAGTTAATAAAAAGAACTTACAGTCCCGGCTGCGGTTTTAGATGAAAGAAATGTGTTTGCCTTTGTGCGTGAGAGACCAAAGTCACATACCTGAATTAAATATTTTAAACATCAACGCCCAATTATCTGAATGCTCATATAAATTCACAAATGTACATATGAACCGTTAGTGAATGGCTGCATGGGAAATAAGCGCCTAAGCAAAATCATTCACTTTTCGTAGGGGTGGGGTTTTTGGTACAGCAGGTAATAGCAATCTAGGCACTGTTAAGCATTAATAATTAGGTCATAAAGGATGTTGTTGCTTTGACACCATGTTGGAAATATAGGACCTTTAGATATAGGAAAAGACAGAACTCCATGTTTATATTAATTCTAAACTCCTAATCCTAAAGAAAAGGTGGAATATGTAGATACAGAACAATCTGAAATTGATATTGGTATGATGTGATGATCCAAAAGAAAGGCACTAATCTTATACTAACTAGCGGAAACAGGCGCATGTGTCCGCATTTGTCAATTATACTATCTTATTTTAATGAGTTAAAATTCAATACTTATATTAATTTTAATTTTATATATTTATTTAAATAAAAATATATATTTTATTTTCTATATTTGATGTGTAATCAATAATTTGAATCAAAACAACATTGGAGAAGCAATATAGAAAAGTTTTGCATGAAAAAGGGAAAAAAATAATTGTGTTGTGAAGTAGTAGTGTCTGCAATTATTTTAAATAGATGGAAAGTTTATCTCTACTATTTTTCTTTTTGGTTGTTGTATACATAACATAATAATAGTTTTGAGGTTCTAAACGTTAAAAATTTAAAATATAATTAAGGACAAAATAGGAACATGATATGTGTACACAAAATTGGGGTATTGCATTATATATTGTTATAGATGTATAGGTAACATAATAACAGTTTTGAGGTTCAAAATATTAAAAATTAAAATATAATTAAGGACAAATAGAATATGAAATGTGTACACACAATGGGGTACCCCGTTATACATAGTTATGTATGAAATAATAATAATTTTGAGTTCAAAAATATCGAAAAATTTAAAATATAATTCAGGGCAAAATAAGAACATGAAATAACAAAATGAGGGTATCGCATTATGCATTGTTATAGATGTATATGTAACATGTATTTTTGAGGTACAAAATAGTGAAAATTTAAAATATAATTAAACACAAATATGAATATGAATTTTGTAGACATGATGGGAGTATCCTCATTATACATTGTCAACAAATGATAAACTCCCAATCCTAACTAAATAAGTATGGTATGAATGAAATATGAAAATATTCCCATGATATCATATAAGATTAACATATTTTACGATACAAAATAATATGATGACATATTTCTCAGATACTCCAACAAAGTAAACAGTTACCTTAACAGTGTATGAATCATCAACCAAAAGATTTGGAGACTTCAAATCTCTATGAACAATGGGAGGTCTCATTTGATGAAGATAATTCATCCCGCTTGCCTAGACAAACATATGAACATTGCAGTCTGCATGATGCCTACTAAAAAGACATAAATAGTTAAACTAATAACAGTTTTAATCATCAAAGTTATACCACATCATAAGCCATACTTAAGCGACGCCTCTCGCTAAGTGATGATCCAACATTGGGCATGTGCAGAAGTTCATACAAACTGCCTCTGCAATTCAAGGAAATAATTAGCATAAGAACATCACACTCAGCCCAAATCATTTCCAATTATAAACGTAAGCATGGAGCACATTTTTCATTGTTAAAGGAAATTTTTGTACCTAGATAAATACTCGGTTACTATTGATAACTTTGGGGGTTGAATAACTGCACCCATCAAGAGTACAATATTTGGATGCCGAAGGCGCTTCATGAGTGATACCTATGAAATAAACCTGGAATGAATAGCAATCCACGAGGACAAAAAAAAAAAAAACATATATGTACAAAACTAATGTAAAATTGTTCCTCGGCCTCATTCCAAAATATAAAAATGAACGTGAAAATTTAAAAGCAGTAATAACGGATACCTCCTTTAGAAATTCTTCAAATCGCCCAGGATCAAAACCTTGCACTTTAAGAATCTTGACAGCAACATCCTAAGACATTAGATAGTTAACATTTAGTGATTGGATTGTGATTGACCCACACACAGAAAGAGAGGAAAGAAGCAGAAAAAAAATGGGCAAAACTCTTTAATTTGTACAAAGCTTAACGCAACTCCAAAAACTAGCTCATGAAGTGAGGAATGCCCGTGACTTTATAATAAACTTTACTTTTCCCATATCTATAGTGTTCATCGAATGTTGTTTGTTAGAGATATGCTTTTGATTACATTAAATAGGGAAATATCTAACCAAATATTTCACATTATTAGGTATTATTTTATTCCTTTTTATTGTATCTCTTCTTTATTATAAATAAGAATGCTCACGTGTACAAAACACAAATTTACTTATAATTCTTTCAATTGATCTCAGAGCAATACCTTTGCCTTTTTTCCCTAGACACTAACCCTGATTTCATCACTCTGATTTTCTCTCTCCAGTAAACAACACCAGCTGCCACATTTTATTCACACCATTGTCCAGGCCTTTACAGTGACCATATTTGTGTTCAATGTGGGATCTCAACAGTAAAGGGTTTCTGGAGTATGAAACGAAGAAACAAGAGGCAAGGACGGGAATTTAGTGAAAGAACGGAGTGAACGGATGGAGGAATATGTCGGAAAAGAAGCGAAATTCTTAACAGAATGAAGAATTGTGAAAACATAAAGTACGAAAATATAAGAGCAATACATGCCCCCTATCAGGGACAAGGATGGAAATTTGATGAAAGAAGGGAATGAAGAAATATGTTGGAAAAGAAGATAAATATAAGAGCAATATCTGCTCCCTACCAACAATCACACCTCTGGCCCGACAAGATTCCAAAGAAAAATGACAAAGGGCATGTATAAATAAACTTCTCAATAAGTAAAATGAATCAAACTTCTCCAATTCTCTTCAATGAGTTAAAATAAACTAATGCACTTTAACTTTAATAGAAGCTTTCATATAACTTCTCCAAAAGTAGAATTAAATAACATTATTTAATTTAAGACTGACTTATTTTGCTTTTTGTTTCTTCTATAAGTGCTTATTATGGAGTTTATCTAAACTAGGCAAAAGTTGTGTTCTCTCTCACCAATACAATGCTGTTTATGTCAGACCCATATTCTCTCTCTGTGACTAGCTATCCTCTCTCATCTTTACTACTCACAGTACGTCTGAACTTTAGCGTTCCGCCTACATGTATAAACCTGTAAAGGCTTTTCGGGCCAACAAGGACAGTGTATGCCTGTGGCATTATCACAAACAATCAATTCCACAAGGTTGCACCATCCTCTTCCAATGTCAAATTTGGAAAAAGGTGCTCATGGACTTTAAGAGGATTGCCAAAGAGGTTTCCGTGCTACTTGGGTTGTTAACTAAGTTCATTTCATCCCCTTACGTCACCCTCATTCAGCAAAAGTAGAGGCTTCTGCATTTGTAAAATTGGTGACAGTGCAAGGGTTCTCAACCCAGTAGTCTGGGATAGAGGTTGCATTTTCATAAGTCAGTGTCTGTAGGAATTGTTGTAATTTGTAGAAATTACTATATCTACTCACTTTCCTAGGTCCGTTATTTATGAATGTAACATATAGTATAGATTCATTATAATCTAGAAATATAAACTGAGTCCAATTCTTTTCACAGAAAAATCTAGCCTAAGGTTAGCTGATCATCTACCAATTGATGATCAAAATAAGTTTAGCTAATTGCACCATAAAAGCTTGTTTAAGGTGGTGCTCTGATACGTAGCACCCAAACCTATAAGCAGCTGCAATGGCCAGAATTATGCTTCAATACTTGTTATAAATCTTCAATTAACAGAAATACCATCAGGGTACTCAACAGCAAAGAAACAACAACAGTAGATAACTGGATAAGTACTATTCTTGCGGGATGTGATATTGGAAGAGTTGAAACTGGATTTAGTTAAGGAGAAAAGAATAAAATTGCAAGCAGATAACATGAGGGAATTCAAATTTCAAGTTAGGAACTTGGATTACTTCAAAGCACAGCTATATAAACTAAAATTGCAAGCTAAATGAGTTTATGAAAAACTACGACCTCCATTGCAGTTCAGAAAAAGGTGGGTCCAACGACATACAGTTTTGAGATCACTTTCTACTGCATGAAGGATCCTGTTCTCCATGTCTTGCAGCTGAAGTTGCCATGTTGGCTGTCGTAGCAACAGTACCATGCCAGCACCTTCTCAATTTTTTAATACAAGAATGGGAACTGCAAGTAGTTCTAGAGGCAATGTTTTTTGTGCGTAAATTACTAAGCTATGTTTAGATTAAAGTTGGAAAGTACTTTTGCAAATTTCAATGCACAAAATGAAGGAGAAATTTCATATCTTTGGAAGTCAAAATACTTATGAGCTCTTCCAACTGAAATTCAAACATGCACTTAATGGTTCTTGGTCAGTTCTCATTAAATGGGAGAATCTTGTAAAATAACTTCTGTATGTAATGCTTGTAACTGCACATGAATTTTATATTTCTGTTTCAGTTTCCTAAATAAATTCATAGTAGTTAGTTATTGACATTTTTACTTGAGGAGCAAATCAGTTGGGTACTACTCCTACTTGATTGAGGAACAAGTCTGGTAAATACTGATGATTATATCTCTTAATTTGTATTTTGCTCTTTCAACCATTATAATTGTAAATGTTGTTGATAAAACAGTATCAGAAACTCCTTGCTTTTAGATCAAGATATTCCAAAGTATTTTGCTTCCCCTTCTTCCTTATCTCATTTTTCTGTCATAACTCCCACAAAGGTTGTCAAACTCTCGACTTAACTTATAAAATCTTACGACTTTACCATACTAGATAGAGAAAACAAGTTAACTCGCTATCAAACTCTTTACAGAATAAACTTGAGTAAACCTTTTAAACTTGTGGTAAACTCGCACAAACTATGGAGTCAAGAAGCAAGTTAACAAGTTTGAAATCAAATGTATTCTTGTCAGACTTTTACCCAACAATGACAATATTTTATAACATTCAAATTATTTTAAGAAATTAAATCCTTTTTGAATTGTTTTAACATTAAGAACTTATGAATATATATATATATATATATATATATATATATATATATATATGATCTAACCCCCCATGTTGTTTAATCTTATTTAGCACTAATGTACTATCATAGTTTATTATTGTGATTTGCTACTTTTCTTTATTATGATGTGGAAATATTGAGTTTTATTATGTATTAAAAGTATTATATCATGCATATACGTCATTAATAGATTCTTAATATTATTTTTATATTAGGCAAACTCTTATAAGTCTAAGACTTGAATATACGAGTCAAGTTTAAAAAACTCTGAGTATATGTAATCTCTTGAGTTTATGATTGGTTGTTTGATGAAATGCATCTCGAGGCTACAAAAAGGGTTTTTATATATGTCAAATGCATATGCAATTTTGTTTTTAAGTACAAGAAGATTGAAAATCTCAAGTTGATTGGTTTCTCTAACAGTGATTGTGGTGGCTCAATTTGATGATATGAGAGAAGTACTTCAAGGTACTGTTTGGCTTTAGTTCGAGTTTTTCTCTTTTAGCTAGAAAAACAAAGAAATTGTTGCTCAATCTATATCAGAAGCTGAAATTGTTGTTCTACCACTGTTTTCAACTGAGTTTTGAGATTTTTAATTAACCTTAACACGGAGCAGAGGGCAAGCACAGGGATTATTGCTGACAACCAAGCTACAGTAGTCGTATCCCATAATCATGTCTTTCTTGGAAAAACTAAGCATTTCAACATTAAGTTATTTTTCTAAGAAAAATGGAGTTGTTATTCTTGTTTACTGTAAAAACAGAAAACCAGGTTGTAGATGTTTTCACTAAGCCACTACCTGTCAGCAAGTTCAAGTTCTTAAGACAAAGTATTGAAGTTTCCATTCTTGAAGCAAGGAGTGCTAAATATTTGCTTTACGTATTGCACGTAACTGGACATTAATATATTTTCTTTTTCAGTTTCCTAAATAAATTCCTAGTAGTCCGTTATTGACACTTTCAGTCAATGACTACTTGTACTTGAGGAACAAGTCTGTCAGTTACTAACAATTATATCTCTTAATATGTATTTTTCTCTTTCAATCATTAAAAATGTAAACGTTGTAGATCCTAGGTTTTAGCACAAGATATTCCAAAGTACCAAATTCCTTGCTTTTAGCGCAAGACATTCCAGCATATTCAGCTTCCCCTTCTTCCCTAACTTATTTTTCTGTCATAATTCGAACAAATCTTCTAGATCATTAAAGTACTTGGGAGAACTTTCAAGATATCCACAGTTGGTTGCCAAATTTCCCCCACGAGGGAAAGATAAAACTGATTGGGGTGGGGTGGATGGGCTACTGACCCAATATATAGGAGAGGAAAGAAACAGAAAAATGGGCATACCAGTAGAGGTAAGACCTCTTGGTGTATAAGCAAGGAGGAACAACGGATCACCAAAGGAAAATTGACGAAGAAATTAAAAAAGTGGAGGAATCAGGGGGTACATGGAAGAGAGAGGAAAATTCTTAATAGAATGAACAGCGGAGAAAAGAAGATTGGGGGTTGAAATTTGGAGAACCACACATGTAATGATGAAAGAAATCATGGGAGTGGATAAAATATGATAGGGTATCTGAGCATTTTTTGTATTGAAGAAAGCCTATGCCTAAGGATGAGTGTGAACTACTTTCTTGAACCTTTTTTCTGGTTTCTCTTTCCTGTGTGTTTTCTATTTCATGGGACTGACTCTTGAATGGTTTGAGGAGAAAAGATCCACTCATACAAGTTGAATAATATCAAGAATTTAATTTCTATAGATTGTATACCATAACCTTATCGAACAAAGAAATGACACCATGAAAACAAGGGAGTGAGCATGATATTAATGATGATCATATTGGTAAGTAGGTTTTCTTTGTTTTTATGGACACATTCAATCAAATTGCACTCCCATTCCTAATTTCCTCTAACCATATTAAATGGAATAGAATTAGCAGAAATACTATCATCATTACAATGTGGACAAATGAATATGCATAGAATCAAAGAAAGAAATGCTTACACAACCACGCCAGTCTGCACGAAGGACAGTTCCAAATGACCCTGAAACAATTATCACTGTCCTTATTTCATTGTTTCAGGATACATTTTCTCAAAAATAAATGATAGCTTTGGCAGAATCAGTAAATTTTTAGTGTATACATCATGCGTCAGGATTAAAATATAAAACCTGTCCCAATGTTCTCCTTCAAAATAAGTTCACTCCAAGGAATATCCAGATCCTCCTCGTCAAGATCAACTTCATGACTTGGATAATCCAATACTGGCTGGTCTACTTCATTGAAATACTCATATTCCTCTGCACCAGGAACTGCATAAGAATATCAAATATGGAGAATCCAACGCCACTACAAATAGAAAATAGAGCATACAGATTATTTTGACCTTAATTATTAAAAACCTTTTTGCTAGTCCATATATCAGTCAGTTCTTATCATGTATGATATGTTCTTTGAGAAAGACATGGTTCCACTCTTTCTGTACTTTTCATTCGGGATAAGAAACAGTTCATTCTTACTCAAAGCAATCAGATGGCTGTTTCCACCAGTATAATTTGCACCCAAATCTTCGGTTCGCTGTAGATCCATTCTGTCACTGTGATTAACAGCAGGTCCTGTCATGATGGAAATTAGTAACTTTAGAGCTGTATGAACATGTGGACAGAAACCATGTTAATCTCTTGATACTCCTCATACAACCTTTATATCCTGAAATTATGATTATATTATTTCCTCCTTAACCACAAAACTACAAACTATCATACACTATATAGTAACAGTCCCACATTGACTATATTTGTAAAAATGTAATTATGGTAAAAGTACTACGGCTGATTACTAGTTAACATCGATTTAAACATATTTTTGGAAAGTAATTATTCAATTTAGTCAATATATTGTAATGTATACAATACTAACTAGGTCGGCAACCCACAGCTTCAACAATCATGTGCTTCTAGAGGAAAATGCATTAAAAAGAAAAAGAAAAGATATAAATGGTCTAATTAATTAGCCTTCTGTGTAGGGTACCTTTCAATGTTTCACGTAAATCCAAGGTAAATTTAAGGTTAAAAAGTTCAGCGATATAACTATAAAAGCACAGGCAATCAAAAGAAGGAAGACTTAGTAATTTTCAGTATAAAGGCAAATAAAAGATTTTTATTCTCAAGAGTAATTCCACATCGTAAATATATTCTTTTACAAAAAAGCATCTAGAGCAAAGAAAATAACCTGGTGTAGTATCAAATACAAGATGCAGTGCTTGACTGTCCAAGAAATACAATTGAGCTAGTGTCTTTGTATATTCAGCTGTTTCAACTGGCTTGAACTTTGGATGACATAGTGGTGAAGCAACCAACATTGAAGATGCAGAATTCAGAGAAGAATCGGGTTGACATGCTGCCCCAGGCCTTCCAATTAAATCAATCATATACTCCCTAGAGGTGTATACAGTATTTCTAAATTAATTGAGCGCTTAATTTTGTTTCAGCTAATAAAACCATGCCGTACACATTTTCTATGTAATAAGAAAAAGTAAAACAATTAAACACATTGGTAAACAAAATTCCTCCCAATTACCCTAATATTTAATTAATACTACAAAAAACAAACCATAATAAAATACTATTGAACTGATAAATCATGAATATTAGTTTCCAAACCCTGATAAAAATTCATAACACACAACCTTCCTTCACATAGTTTGTGGATAAGTTCAGTCCCCCATTTGAAAATGCTAATAAATATAATATTAGATTTTTGGTGGAATAGAAAATATTATTAGGTTAAATATTTGTAAGTGTTTCTCTAATTTCCTTAGAAGTACACATTGGAGCTATTCAATTTATAGGAGAGAGAACAAAATTACAAATTATTCAGTTATGTTATTTTACGCTAACAACATAAATATAAAATCAATCTTGGTCCTAATATCATCATTTACTATATCTATAAGATTTTATCATAGCTACAAGATTCTAACACTCCCCCTTCAAACTAAAGCATATAAGTTGTGTGGTCCAAGCTTCTTACATATGTAGTTAATCAAAGGAGCCATTCCTGACTTAGTGAATATATCTATAAGTTGATCAAGAGAATTAACAAAGCTAGTATATATTTTCCAAACATAACTTTCTCTTTGACAAAGTGACGAGAGACTTTAATATGCTTCATCATTTCATGGAATATTGTATTTGAGGCAACATGCATGGCAATCTGATTATCACATGTAAGTGATAATTGTAAAACCTCCCAAATTTAGTTCCTAATGCAGGTTTTAGCTATATAATCTTCTGACTGGTTACAATCATAGCTTGATACTTTGCTTCCACACTGTGTCTGGCTACAACGTTTTACTTGCTTTTCCAAAAGACAAGGTTTTCTTCTACAAATATAAGAAAACCAGAGGTGGACCTTCTATCAATGGGGGAGCCTGCCCAGTCTACATTAGAATACCCCACAACTCGAGTGTGTCCTCTATCTTTATACAAAATACCCTTTCCTGGAGCTCCTTTAATGTATAATGTATTGACCAATGTGAGTCACAGAGTCTCAATGTTTCTTACATGGAGAGTTGAAGAATTGACTCACTACACTTACTACGAACGAGATATCTAGACAGATAACATAGTACAACAATTCAACTTCCCTACCAATTGTATGTAACTTTCAAAATCTAGAAGAGGCTCCCTTTGATTTGGCAGGACTTTGATATTGGAATCCATTGGAGTGTCAACGGTCTTGAAATTTAACTTTATTGTTTCTTTCAAAATATCCACTACATACTTCCTTTGGGATTTGATCCGACTTTTGGATTGAGGTAGCTCTATCCCCATGAAATATTTTAGTTTACCAAGATCCTCCATTTGAAAATGCTTGAAAAGATGTTGCTTTACTTGCATGATGACAATAACTAGATATATTCAACCACCGAGTGAGTAACGATAAAAGACAGAGTGGTCAACATCACTCTGAGTCATACCAAATTGTTGAATCTAAGTACTATTTACTAAACCATGCTCTAGGTGATTGACTCAGGCTATATAAAGATTTTCGTAGGTAACATACAAGACCAAAAGACTCCCACAGAGGAGCAAAATCAAGGAAGTTGCTCCATGTAGACTTCCTCGAGCAAATAACCATGTAGAAAAACATTCTTAACAAATAGACTAATGAAAAAAGATAGCAATGGACAGGGAAATTGTCGCACAAAAGCAATTTTGGCAACCAATGGAAAAGTACCCCATAATCCAACCCAAAATCTAAGTATAGCCTTTTGTAATGAGACAAGACAGAACATATTGAGTGTTCTAGCTAGAGGGATCCTCATATCTCTTGGCTAGCACCCACTGTGGGGCCCAATGAAACACTTCTCGATGCCCCATCTTAAGAGAAACTAATGAGCCCAATGGAGAGGCAAAATAACGATTGCAATACCACGTGGTGGCAAAGATTATGTGATTCCCGTTTCTATTTCTCTATGTTACTTTAACATGTATTGATATATTTGCCTTCGGTTAAAAGTTATTGTCAATATATTAGTACTAAATTGTTATCCTTTTAGAAACTAGATTGTCCTCCTATTCATCTTTTATATATACATTTATTTTGCATGTTTTATATCTTCTAATTGTGATCTACATTCTAGGTTTGTTTTTCTCAAAAAAAATAAAAATAAAAATTGACAATTGGTTTATCATATACGCAATTATACTTCTTTTTAATAACTTTATATCTCCAACATGATTTCTTTTTACACTAAATGTGTTAACTTTAAGTTGTAAAAATTCCGGTAATATCAATTCTTTCTAATTTTGTTAAACATATTTGTATTGTTATTGCAAATAATTAATATTTCAATAAAAAAATACTTTATGGAAAGAGTTTTGTTATTGCAAATAATTAATATTTCAATAAAAAAATACTTTATGGAAAGAGTTTTGTTATATGGTTTTCAGATTTCAAACTTTTTTCTCTATTTATGTTCATTCCCTTCATCTAATATTTAATTTGTTTAAATATAGCCATTTATTATTAAATAGATTCAGAAAATCATTAAATAAAAATATCTTAATTATTTTGTTACGATTAATCAAAGTAGTGAAAACTATTTATTTTTAAAAGAAAAACAATATATCATTATGCTAGTAAAATTAAAAATATTTTATATTATTATCTATTTAAAAAAAATGAATAAGATGTTAAATATATATTTTGATAAATGGAGCTATATGCATACATTTTTTGTATCTTTCTAATGTTTCCTTTGTAGTAATACTTAAGGATTCTCATTTCTAGTCAAATTTAAAAGAATAAACAAATTCAAATGAAATAGTGCTCACCTACACAAAAGTTGTCAGACCACCTTGCAGTGGCCCATAACATCCTACATCTTCATGCCCTACTATGTTCACATCCCCCCATCACAACTTCCATGCTACAGGGCTAAGGTGCTTTAGGGATTTTGATCTTAGGCGCTAAAAGTCCCCTACACAGAGGAAAAGGGTGAACAAGTACTCTAGGGATTCTGATTCCAGGGACTAACAAGTCCCCTTAAACAAGAGGAAAAAAGCCAACAAGTGTTCTAGGGATTTTGATCCCATGGACTAACAAGTCCCCTACACATGAGGAAAAGGGCCAACAAGTGCTCTAGAGATTTTGATCCAAGGACTAACAATCCCCTACACAAACACACTCTAGGGATTCTAATCCCAATCACTAACAAGTCCCCCACACATGCGGAAAAGGGTCGAGAGTCCTAAATATTCTTATTAAAGAATCCTAATTCATGAGCTTGATGTAAGAGTGAACAGCATAAAACTTCCTATACCAAATGGAAGGAAGGCAAGAGTCCACTTCTGTCTAAAAAGGGTTGACACTCCAACTGTAAGTCACGACTAAAGCAATTCATAAAAGAATTTAAGAGATCTACCCAAGCCACGACTAAAGCAATAAATTAAGAGATCTACAAAACCACGACTAAAGTAATTTGCTAAAGAACTTGAGAGACTTACACAAGTCACAACTAAAACAATTCCCGAAAGAAATTCAGAGATCTACACAAACCACAACTACAGCCATTCGCGAAAGAATTTGAGAGACTCGTGAAAGAAATAAAAGACATGTAACGAACAAAATCGAAAGCCCTACCCAAGTCAAGTAACAAGCAAAATACATAAATGCTTTGAATTGTTCATCAATATTTTTTTCCATATACAACAATTGTTGTGTAATGATAGGTAGGATTTGGAATAAGTTTTATCTGAGGGGTTGTATAGTAATAAGTAGGATTCTAACCTACCCTAAATAAGTTTTATCTCTTAAAAACAATTAGGAGTAATAAGATACAAATATCAACAAATAAATTGGAGTATATTTGTCTCCTATAGGTTTTATCACAATCAAGTTAGAGTAAACACTTAATATAGGACAAATCTAAAGAACAATCTAATAAAAATTAATACAAGTAATCAAAACCAAATAATTGTTAAAATTAGGGAAATAACCAATAAAATGAGACATAAATTATGAATGTAGACCTTCTTAACCTTAGAAATAGAATTACTAGCCCAAGAAAATACTTGGCTATGAAAAAGACCAGTAAAACTAAGACGACACAAAACATACTAAATGTTCTTGCTAGAGGGATCCTTATATCTCTTTGGCTAAAACACTACCATTTCTTACCTACCTCTCAATGTTGCAAACAATTAAAAAACATATATTCATTACCATTTTTACCATGTGTAATTTTAATTACTTAATTAATGCAACAAACCTGTCAGAACCAAATTGCACTATGCATGAAGCTCCCATATCCTTTCTGCAATATTTGCAGCCCTTTGCAATACGGCATGGTAGATTGATTAAGTCAGCCAACACCTACAATTTAAATTGTTATAGGACATTCAACAATCAAACTTCACTAGTATGCAATATGAAGAATATTCTCAGTTAGAAACTCTCAGTTATCTGCTTTACGATGGAACAATGAAAAGAATAAAACAAAGAACAGCATGTATGTCTGAATGATATTAGAGCAAAAATAATTTAACCAGAAAATCATTGCGAACAAAACATTAAATAATGAATTATACTTTAAACAGCAACGCTCGGTGGACACAAAGGCCAATGGGTAAGCTTCCAATTGGAAGAATGACAGAGTGAAGGCAGCTTTTAAGAAGTTGGGTGCATTCCTTCCAGCGCATACCTAAATTTTCCTCGGTTAAAGACCCTCCCCTTTAGAAAACAATCAAAACTCATTAGGAAGATGTGACTTTCCAAAACAATTCTTTTTTATTTCTTTAAAAATTGAAGACAGTTTACTGACCCCATCCTATTGCAAACAAGACTTGCAAGCTGATCAGTTGCATCTTTTGTGGTAATCCAGTTATTTGAAAGACTTGCTACCCTGTTTTGCAGTTCTCTCAGACCAGGATCTCTAGACTTGTCAACAGCAACCACAACAATTGACGAGTCATCACCAGGTTCAACTGACATGAGTGATTCAAATGATGGAATAATACCAACATTCTGCAAATCAGTACTTAGAGTCCATGTGTATGCATCCATCCCATGGATTACGTAAAAGCCATCCAGAATTATGTCAGAGTATTGCAAACAACCATTCACCTGACCAATATGAAAGCATATAGACACTCAATATATTTACAATTGAAGAAAAGGTTTATACTTAAACACAGATCATGTGCACACGCATTATAGCTCCATGAATTAATCATTCAATTTAAAGGTGCATGAATGATTCTAAAGTTACTTTACACTATCAAAACCCACATTACTTATAACTGTGAAACAGGCTACACTCAACTAAGCTGAGCTGAATGAGTACATGGTATAATCTCACAAGTGAGGATTGAACCATATAGAGACAAACTTGTCAATCAACATAACTTAGGTGTGCTATAAAAATCTCCATAAGCATATTTAGAAGAAAAAATAAATAAATTTCTATATTATTTCCTATAACTGATATTGCAGATTTTCAGTTATTTGGGTTGAACTAGCTGTATATAAACTACAACAGCTTTTGACTAAACACAAAAAATATAATAGTAGTCAACTTCTTTCCTATCCCTCTCTATATTCTAAATTCAGATACCTACCAATTTACTTAAATAATAATAATCACCATAACAATATAATAAAAGATGATGTTACTCCAATATTTTAAAAATTATGATTTTTTTTCTCATCTTACATTTGAAAATTCTGTGAATTTCAGATATTCCAAAAAGAAAAACATACAAAATTATCCACTACATAACATAAAAATCCTAAATCCAAGTAACGAAATAATAGGAATTTAAATAAATTATGACATCAAAAAACCTAAACCTGATCCTATTTATAGAAACAGAAACAGCTATATACCCAAAAACGGTGAGATAATGTCTGAGGCGGAGAGGAAGAGTGATCGGATGAAAAAGAAGAGTGAGACGAAAGACGAAGGGCGAGTGCGAGCTGCAACTGATAACTCTGCTCCGTTTGTTTGGCCAAGCTCTTGAAGGAACCTTGTTGTTCTTCTTCATCGGCGCCACCAATACTCATTCTGTTGCGCTCAGATTCAGATTCGGTCTCTGCATCACTATACATTACTCTTACTCCTTTTACCAGAATCGGAATTCTCTATTCGAATGTCCAAACATGGAAGAAAGTTTCGGACAGGTTTCTTCCACCTCTGTCCCTTAACACAGTATTATTCGGTCCCCCTTCTTTTATTTTCAGTAAATACACTTTTCAGTAAATAAACTTTTAAAATGAAAAAGTGGTACATGTACATTTGTGATATTTTTAGTGGTCACCGTTTCAAAAGCGATTCTGTGTCACACACGACACCTTTATGACACAGATGTTACCTGATTTCTAATAAAGTTTTACTAATCTATAACTATATATATATATATATATATATATATATATATATATTATATAATAT
>Ga0209489_101277_pt1 | contig 51406 bp, 33 predicted proteins | sample SiratrowhiteBW_FD_187527 | JGI IMG/M metagenome (GOLD analysis project Ga0209489, IMG submission 187527) | Root nodule microbial communities of legume samples collected from California, USA - Siratro white BW (SPAdes) (version 2) | ecosystem: Host-associated > Plants > Roots > Nodule | place...
TTCCCTAATTAAGGAAATGATTACATAATTACATAATTTCAGTTGTACAATCCCATAGGATTTGCAGGCAGATATTCTGTCAGAATATTTGTAGTAAATGGCCAGATATTATGCTAATATCATGCCAAAATATTTTCAGCAATTATTTCCATTGACATAAGTATAGTTTACTTGTTTTTCCAACACTACCGTTGAGTAGATGAGAGCACTTGTAGTGATTATTTCTTATTGAAAGAGAAGCATGGCTTTGTAGGCCTACAAAAGTAACTATTGGAGTTGATTTGATCGTGGATTTTTTGCAATTGTGAATCATTCTCATCTTATAGTGTACAGAACCCTTTGTAAATGCTGAATTTTTTTGTAATGGTGAAACGTTCTCTTTTAATAAGTAAAACTTTTTCTTCATTTTTATCTCACCTGAATTCCACCATAATTTGTTTTTCATTTGCATACGTAATCTCTTCCATTGTTAGCACTTAAAGATTATGCGTTCTCTCTACAGGGGTGCTGTGAGAGCAATTGAATATAAAAGGAAAAATCATAATTGTAACACAACCAGACACACACTGCACTGATAGTTTACTATTAAAGATGAAAAATTTTATATGCAGCTTCAAATTTTGCTATATACCACATTTTTTCCAGCCCAGCTCCACCGTAGGATCGAAGCCTTCCTCTTCTAGGCTCTGTGCCAGCATCTTCCAAAGTTGATGACTCCTCTGAGAAAGATCCCATATAACACTCCCAGGGGTTTTGTATACCATCCACAGATATCCCTGTCCTAAAACCACCTCAACTCTATCATTATACCGTTGGAAAAGCTCATGACCACTGTTCAGGAGTTTTTTTTTTTTTTTTTTCAATAAAAAAGCATAGATATAATGATCATTTTGAATATATAGAATATGATATGTGAAGGTGGATAAATACCTAGACATGCATAGATTTCTTCACATAATACATATATAATGACATTTTTGTAAATTCAATTAGGAACATACTTCTTTCACATTGATAAAACATATTAAATCATAAACCATTTTCGTTGTAAATGACTTTTTATTGTCTATAAATATTAGCAAATTTAATTTATTTATTGAGATTGTTTATAAAAAAAATTATTTTTTAGTTCATTATAGTACCATATTTCTATATAGTCGCATTAGCATGTTTGTCCAGTAAATAATTTATCTTCTGCTGTATCTATATATATTATTACTTTTATATGGTTATTTATTTTAATATTTTAAGTGGCAGATGTCATTTTAATAAATACAAAATATATTCAAATTGTTAAGATTTTATAATACATAATTGATTATAGACGTGATGTGATAGAAGAAAGTATTGTAGAATGGAATTGAACTCAAAATAGATTATAATTAACAAGTGACGTCTAAGAAGCTGTTTACACTAGGCAATGGACTGCCATGTATATCCACTAGCATGTATATGAGAGGCTACACGAATCTAATTCTTAGATAGTTTTGTTATGTATTTAAGTTTTATGTTTTTAAGTTAAAAATTATATTGTATATTAGTCCACGAGAATCATGTTAGATGCTTAATTTATAGAAAAAATTGTTATTATTACAAAAAAAATTAATTTTGTATTAAGTAGCTTAAAAAAATTAAAATAAAAATTAAAAAATAAATCATGGGGATGAAGAATGCAATGACCTTATAGCTGGTGGGTTGAATTAGTTAAAAGTTATTTTTTAACCCAACAGTTATAACGCAAGGATTAGTCATGAGTTATATCAGAGGAATTATTTTATAAATTCCATAGAGAAAACAGATTATTACTTAATATTTCAATAGTTTTAAACAACATTATTAAATAAGTTTTGTATAGGCCCTTTATCAGCTCTATCTTAAAAAGAAAATTTATATAGGGATTAGAAATAGAACAGTCCTAGAAGGTATATTCCAACTAGTTCTGAATTTAAAAGAGGATATATGCTAATGGAGTGTTGGTGTGGATAATGATAAGGATTTAATTACTAAAAGACGTTTAATGTATTATGTAATCTTGAAAACTTATCTTAATTTTCTCTTAATTCATAGTTTCATAATTAATTTTTAAGTTATATATTTGATCATTTATATTTTTTTTATAATTATTTGACTTTTATTTAATATTTTTATATTTGATATTTATATAATTATAATTTTATTTTAGTCTTTGACATTAGAAAAAACAAAATGGATAACTTTTTAACATAATATAATGTCTTCTTTATTATAATTTTAGTTTTTATAAAAAATTTATTTAATTCATATTTAAAATAGTTAATGAATGAGTCCAAATATGTCGTTTTTCGATAAAAACAAAAATGAAATAAAAATTTGACAAAGATTAGGACAATAATACATTTTCATTTCAAGAACAGAGATGATATAGTCCAACATAAACGCATCCTCTTTATTTTCATCCCTACTCAAGTATCTATAAAACCAAATAATAAATATAAAACAAAAAAAAATCAATAGTCAACAACAATTATATAATATAATTTAGAATATCAATCATACATAATATAACATAAATGTGTGTAGAAAATAAAATTAAAGTATCTTAAGAAAGAAAATCTATATAAGTTGGAAAAGTTTATCAATTACTTCTATTTAATACCTAATTTTTTTAATAAAATATTATATAATAATAAAATAACAATTTATTTCAATATCAAATAATTATATTTTCCTCACTCTGTAGTACCAAAATTTGAAAACTCTTAGATTCGTAATCACTTAAAAAAAATTGTGAAAACACATCAAATGTCACCGTCAAAGCAATTTTTATATTGTGTAGATTTGATGGTGACATTTACTAACAGTATATGTCATACTTGGTAATGTACCTGAGGCATATTATTGTTAAAATTTGGTATTTTGACAGAAAAAAACCGCATATATCATGTTAAAAATTACGGTATCAAATTAAAGTACATCAATAAATAAAAACCTCATTTCACAAGTACTTTGGTAGAAGAGTAAATATTGTTTGAGATCACCCTTAACAAAATATGTCTATATTATAACTGCATTTTATAATAAAATATTTAATTATTAAGTGAATGTAAATTACTGTTCATTGTATCAACGTTCATTAAGGTATCCTTTGTAGATCCATTACGTAAGCTTAGAGAAAGACTTAAATAAAGTTCGTTAATATATGAAGGCGTTGAGTGAAATCTAGAATTGGATTAAAGATTTGAAGATGAAGTAGGATGGAATACCTGCACCAGTGGCACCAGAACAAGGGACTTCCTTATCAACTATGGCGACGGAGAGGTCGGAAGAGATGAGGAAGTGGCGAGCGATGGCCAAGCCAATGATGCCAGCTCCGACTATCACTACGTCGTATGCGTGAACAAGCTCAGAGTCCGAAGCCATCACGCTGTTCATTACTCTGTTGTTGCTGTGGAAACTCTTCAACAAAACTTTCTCTCTGTTCCGTTTTCAATCGCCAGAATCTACTTTTTCATTTTGCTATTTTTTAAGTGTGGCTTGGTCTTCACGAGGATGCCCCTTGTATCTTTTATTCTCTAATCATCAGAACAAAATGACAGAATTCAAATTAAAGTATATTAATCTGTTCATGTAATTTTTTTAATGGGGTAGATTAATATTTTGGTTCTGAATGGGAAATCGGTAAGAGATCATTTTGTTGCTCTTTTTTTCACAATAATATTGAATTGTCATTTTTTTAAAGTTTTTACATATTTCATTATTGTCAATGATACAATTAAATAACATTATTATCTTAAAACTTGTATTTTGTAATTATCACTACTTTTCAATAAATATTTTTAATTGTATTTTTCTAATATATTTATGCATGTACACGTGTACAGAGGTATTTAAAAAATCATTAATGGTGTCTACATGATCATGAACACTATCAATATTATAGACTCTGATCATGAACACTATCAATATTATAGACTCTGATATAGCACAAGTCATTCCTCAACGTAAATAACTCAATTGAATAAAAGATTTTATCATGTATTGGTTGTGGCGCAATAGTTTTTCATGTTCAAGGTCCAACCATTGATTTTATTATGTAATTGCGTAAGTGAATATAAGAAAATTGTTATTTTGTTTATCCTAGTATCTTCTTTATTTATCTTAGTATCTTCTTAGTGTGGCTGTAGCGAAGGTTTAAATTTAGTGTTTTTCTTGCTTTCTCAATGTCTACCAAACCTCCATCCAGGGACCTGGAAGAACTCTTGAACACCATCCATGAACGTCTCTTAGTCATTCAAGTTCAGATGGATAAAAACCAGAACCACCAGATAGCCATGGAAGCCAGAAACGACTCTATCCAATCCTCCCTCAATCTTCTCATGGACCAAGCTTCTTCTATCCCTCCAACATTTGAAGCTATTCACCTAAATCCCGTCACATAACCCCCCACACCACCCACCGTTAGACCACCCAAACTACAACTTGCCTTCTTTGAAGGTACTGAGCCCTTTGATTGGTTGTTTCAAGTTGAACAATACTTTGCTTTCTATCATATCTCCTTAGAACATCGATTATCTATGGTGGCCTTCCATATCAAAGGTAAGGCATTTAGTTGGTTTAAATGGATGCACCAAAACAACCTCTTCACTGATTGGCCCTCGTTCACCCACTCCCTTAAACTCTACTTTGGGCCTTCCTCATACACCAACCATCAATTTGAACTATTCAAACTTCAGCAGATCACACGATAACAAAATACCAAACATGCTTTGAAAAACTCTACAATTGCATTTTGGGTTGAACCCTAACATTGTCCTTAATTGCTTCATCTCTAAGCTTCAACCTGAGATTTGCAAGGAGCTCACCATCCTCAACCCTTACTCCATTTCCCAAGCCATTGGCCTCGCCAAATTAATTGAAGACAAACTTCGTGTCTCCAAACCCCACATCACCGCTCTTTCACACCCCAAACACAACACACCACTAATAACCTACCTATATCAAACAATCCTAGCCTTCAACCCACCCAATTTGCATCACCATCCCTTCTTATTAAACGCCTCACACCGACCCAATTGCAGGAACGTTGTGCTCATGGGTTATGTTACAATTGTGATAATTTGTCCTAGGACATAAATGTTCTACTTCTCATTTTTTGTTACTCTTGGATGACCTTGAATCAAGCCCTACTCACCTTCAGGAACCTACCTCTAGAATAGATAACCCAGACATCATCCACTTCCATTTATCACCTCACGCCATCTCAAGATACCCATCTCTTCAAACTTGGAAATTCACAGGCCTCATCCATAACTTACTTGTCACTGTTCTTACTGACTCAGTTCCCACAATATATTACAACCTAGAATCGTGCACCAACAACATCTAGCCATCAAACCCAGGCCTCCCCTTTCAGTAATGGTAAGAAATGACGCTTTTATCCAATGTCAAGGAATTAGTCCTTCAGTGGACATATTCCTCCAAACCTCTACATTTACCATTCCTTTTTACCTATTACCCATTGAGGGCACTGATGTAGTCTTAGGGATTGAAAGGTTGCACACCATAGGACCAATTCAAGCAGATTTTTCCATCCCAAGCATTACTTTCACTCATCAAAATCAACAAATCACACTACAAGCTTCTACCACATCAAATTCAACTCAAACTACCTACACCAATTTTGTCAATTCCTCTCCATAACTTCCCTCCACCTGTTATCAATTGAAAACCCCTCCTCAACATCCCTCCCATTATAACTCAGCCAACAAACTCCATCCTCTCCCTTATACTAATTACCTTTTTCCATTCAGTTCATTCTCCTACAACATCAAAAGATTTTCCAAATACCCAGCGGCCTACCCCCACCTTGACCCTATGACTATCGTATACCCCTTGTTCCTCACACCACCCCTATCAATGTTAAACCCTAATGCTATCTACATTCTCAAAAAGACATTATCACTTAACTTATTACTGAAATGCTCTGAGATGACTTCATTAAGCGCAACACAATCCCCTTCTCATCCCATGTTCTCCACATAAAAAAGGAAGATGAAATATAACGTTTTTGTGTTGACTACAAGGCTCCAAATGCAACCACTATCCGTGACCACTTTCCAATCCCTACCGTTGATGAATTGCTTGATGAACTAGGCTCCACTACAATTTTCACTGAGATTGACCTCTATTCAGGGTATCACCAAATTCGGCTTCATCCATAAAAGACTCATAAAGCAACGTTTCGAACCAATGATGGCATTTTGAATTTCTAGTCATGCCCCTTGGCTTGACTAATGCTCCCTCTATATTTTAGGCAACCATGAATGTTCTACTCCGACCCTATTTAAGACAATTTGCCCTAGTTTTCTTTGATGATATTCTAGTTCACAATCTGAATTTTCAAGACCATATCACCCACTTACAAATTATTTTAGCACTACTAAAAACAAAGAATGTTTTTGCTAAGTTATCCAAGTGCAGTTTTGCTACCACACAAGTCAGTTATTTAGGTCATCTCATTTCACCTAAAGGAGTAGCTCCTGATCCACATAAAGTTGCAACCATACAAAATTGGCCTCAACCATGTTCACTCACGGACTTATGCGGATTCCTCGGTCTTACTGGATTCTATAGAAAATTCGTTCATCACTACGCTACTCTAGTCGGTCCCCTTACCAATTTGTTGCATTAACAAAATTTTACATGGTAAGCTCCAGCCCATTAGGCCTTCACCACATTAAAAATACAAATATCAAATGTCCCTACGCTACGTCTTCTAGATTTTACACAGCCTTTCGTAGTGGAAACAAATGCATCAGCTATCGTCGTTAAAGTCGTCCTTAGCCAACAGGATCACCCACTATCATTCTTTAACAAGAAAATGTGTTCCTGTCTCCAAGCATCCTTCATTTACGTTAGGGAAAATATGGAATCACAAAACCAGTCAAGAAGTGGTGTCAATACTTGTTGGAAAACCACTTCAAAATTTGTACAGATAAAAGAAGTCTCAACACACTCCTCACCCAAACAATTCAAACACCAAAACAACAAAAATGGACAGCAAAATTACAGGGATATGACTTTCAAATTTTATACAGACCTGGTAAACAAAATATGGTAGCCGACCCTCTTTCTTGTCAAGGGGTTGTCACTCCTTCACTTCTACTTGCCCTCTCATCTCCGTTTCCGCTCCTCTTCCAATAGTTGCAGCAATTCCTCAAAACCAGTGAAGGACACAAACTAATCCAAGCTTGTCCCCAAGACCAATTACGACATAGTCTCTTCTCTGTTCGTCATGAGTTGTTGTTCTTTCACTATCAACCATTCCTTCCCTCTTCTAAAGACTTTCATCAACGCGTCATCCGTGAGTCACATGAGTCGCCTATAGTAGATCACTTTAGCCTCAAGCCCACTTTAGCTCGAGTTGCATCCCTTTTTTATTGGCCTGGTTGGACTCGTGATGTTAGAACATTCATTCAACAATGTTCCACATGTCAACTTAACAAATACCTGCCACAAAAGCCATATGGGTTACTTTAACCACTTCCAATTCCATCTCAAGTATGGAAAGATTTATCCATGGATTTCATAACTCACTTACCATCTTCGGTGGGTCACACAGTCGTTTGAGTCATATGTGACCGTCTCACCAAATATGCTCACTTTCTTGCCTTACCCACACATTTTACTACTCATAAGATAGTAAGATGTTTTTCGGTAGAAATATGCTGCCTTCACGGTTTGCCAAAAACCATTGTCTCAGACCGCGACCCTCTCTTTGTTAGCACCTTTTGGCAACACATGTTTAAAGCTCAGGGTACCACATTGCAGTTTCGTTGCTCATCATCCACAAATCAACGACAAACAAAAGTACTCAATCGAAGATTAGAAGCTTACTTGAAAAGCTTTGTAGGTGACAATCTACACACATGGTACTAATATCTCCATCTAGCCGAACCCAACACTTTTCCATCGACACCTCCCCCTTCCACGCACTCTATGGCTGACCACCACCCACCACCCTTGATATGCTCCATACTCCCCGCGCAGACACCACAATCTCGAAGCTCCTTCACCAACACACCCTCGTCCTTCACAACTTTAAACAAAATCTTTGCTGCACTCGCAACGCATGTATGACCAAGTGAACCGTCATCGCTCAGATCGCATCTTCAACGTCGGGGACTGGGTGTGGGTTTGACTCCAACCTTACCACCAACAATCGATCGAGCGATGCCCAATCCCAAACTTGGCCTGCACTACTTCACTCCCTATCAGATTATTCTTCGCATCAGCAACATCGCGTAGAAACTTCGTTTACTATCAACCTATCGAGTACACCCAATCTTCCATGTTTCGCTCTTTAGACCCTTCAAAGGAACTGAACCCTCAAACCCACTTCAAACTCCAACTCTAAACTCTAACCATAAATACCACACCTAACACTTTGACTCCACCACCCGCAAGAGCCACTCAAGACACGCCACTTCAACACTCTTTAGATGCTTCCCAACCTAGCCTCGAGCCCTACCCCTCTATACTTATCCAGCATGCCCCACACATAAGCAATCCCAACGTAAGAGCCACTCAAAACATGCCACCTTGACACTCTTTAGATGCTTCCCAACCTCAAAGCCTCGAGCTCCACCCATCTACACTTATCCAACATGCCTCACTCATAAGCAATCCCAATTGTAGCCTCATATTACGGCTCGCACCACAAATCTGGCCAAAAAACCCCATCCGTCTCACTTTGAGGATAAAGTGCTTGTCCCAGCGGAAGGCAAAGTTACTGCACGACCCATTCATCAGCAAAAACAACTCAATTGAATGAAGGATTTTATTATGTAATTGATTGTGGCCCATTGATTGTTAGTTTATATGCTTTTCTTTAATAGCTTGAGGCTTACTTTGAGGCCCAACAATTTCTATTTGTATGATTGATGCCAAAGTGAATGCAAGAAAATTGTTGCTTTAGTTTACCCTAGTATCTTCTTAGTGTGGTTGTAGTATCTTCTTAGTGTGGTTGTAGCAAAGGTCTAACAGACTCCATACAATTGTATTTAATTTGGTTATGTGTTAACGTGAAACCCATAGCAAAACCATAACCTTACCATTGTTCTCAAGCAAACTTACGAGATTAGAAATTAGTGATTACCTACACTCAATTATGTGAACAACTCAATCTAAGGATTTCAACCATCATCACCTGTGTCCACAACCAACAACTCCACAAATATTGATGGTTATCTTCAAGATGTTTGTATTTCGTTTAGTTGTGTACTAAGGTGGTAATCAAACTAAATCTATCATTTTGGATTGTTTTGGGTAAGTGCTCAACTTAACTTATGTAGTTACCATGATTTGTTTATATGCACACCTGTGAATTGCTTTTCGAACATCCCAAACACATGCACAATGACTATCAACTCCAATAATTTAGTTTCTTTTCTTCTCTAAATATGTTTATCTTTCACTTGTTAATGTACTAAGGTTGTACCGAAGGAAATCCACCATATTTAGAATGTGTTGCAGTTAACTTTTATAGTCTGACAGTTTTGGTTATCCTGCTTCAATTATATGGACATCTTTAATGGAATTTTTGAACATGCATAAGAAATATACAAAATCACTATGAACACCACTAATTTTGTTTGTTTTTTTCACTTAATGTAGTTGCAGGTATGATTGAGTACTAATTTTTTAATGGAAGCAAACCTAGGTATTTAAGATTCATCTGAACTGTAATTATGCAATATGAAATTGCTGTCTTGTTCAACATGACCATAAACTCCAACAATTTACTTACTTTTCTTTAATGAATATATTTTAATTTCATTTGGTTATGTAATAATCAAATCAAAAGGATGCAAAATGCAAAAACTTAGGAATGTACTCAAGTTCACTTATGTAATTAGGAATTATTGATTATCATTGTGCAATTAAATAAACATTTAAGTATAATTCTGTGAACAATCTTCACACATTAGGAACCTTAATACAACTCTATTTATTAGCACCCTCAAGTCGTCATTTGATGTTGTAGTTGATGAAGCTCCTATATAACCACCACATATAGATTTTTATAATCCTGGTCCAACTCAATTTGTGTCACCTGGTGAACATCTTCATCACGGGGCACAAAATTAAAAGCCCCTATGGTTGATGTGATGGATACCTAGTTTGAAAAAAATAACAAAGCAATGTATATTTACAAATGCATGTGATATAGAAAATGTCTTCACTAAAAAATTGTGTACCATTGTCAAAAGACAGTTGTTGTAATAAAAAGAAGAAATGAATTTCTCAATGAGCAAGTCAACATCATGTAGCAAATCTTCACACTCCAACTTTTTGAAACTAACATATATGAAATGTTAGTCAACATGGTCCTACAGGACAAGCAAATTATGTTCACTCTTATGACTTCCCATGTAGTAACCTATCACATGCAAGGTGACTTTTTAACTTGCTCGCACATTTGAAACATTTGTTGAAATGAATGAGTGGAGGTGTTTGAATTCAACATTTGTAACATGTTTTTGACTATTCTGTTGTGTTTTCAATGAATATGCAATATTTTGTGATTTATGTGACAAGTTTTTTAAATGAATATCCAATATTTTTTATCTTTATTAAATGCATTTACATTTTGTTACTTGCTTCATTTCAAATATTCTTATTGCAAATATGAAATGTATAATTGGTGATGTTTCCATAATATTTAGTTTTATAATGATGGTTTTGTCATCAACAAGTAAAAGAAATAAATATGCCAAGGAAAGAAAAAGAAATATGGAGTTCCTCGCCAAAACCTACCAGGCATCAAGGATGTTTTAAATGAAATATGATTTTCATCAAGTGTGATAAAATGATTGAATATGGAAAGAGTTTTTACACCAAGATAGTTCGGTCACCAAAGCTAATGCATTTTTCGTAGTTCGAACAATTAGGTCTCTACTTTCACCATCACAACAATTTTAAGGTTTGGAACAACTTGTGTCTATCATAGCTCCCATATTACAAAGATTAATTAGAATATTTTATTCAAACCTGAAAGTCAAGGATATTGGTCAACTCTATAGTGAGTTTAACAACACAAACATTAAAATGAAACATGCAAATTGGTTGACTGTGGCTAATCTATATCAAAGTTATCATTTTTAAACATTCATAATGAGCTATAGTATGATTGTGTTTCATGGTCAGACCACAAATGCAGGGTTGAAATGTTAGACATGCAGGTAGTTCAAATATTAATAACAAACTTATGCATTACGTATTGGTGCATATTTTAAGTATGAGGACCAACAATTATGCACAATTATTTCACAAAAGCATTTTTAAGTTATAGACCATAAAAAATATCATTTTAATTAATTGGTCTCATTACATCATAGAGCACATGATCAAATGTAGGCACAAAAAGATATCTCTTCTATACGACATTTTTATTACACATACCATAAATCACTATGGCATGGACTTATCCATCAATGCATTCGTCCAACTAGGTTAAACACACTTTTTTTGTAAAATAAAACTTGAAAAAAATGAGTGTTATTGATGTCAACACTATCTAACAACATGGTAGAGTGAACCAAGATGATGAACAACATCTTCACAATTAAGACCAATCAATACTTGAGAACTATGTTGATGAGATTGAATCAGAACCACTAATCCACCGTAATGCTCAAAATGTTTTCACCAATTTCGGATGGTATTAAGGAATTATAGGAAAGATCAAATAATTTGAACCCTAATGTCAATAAAAGTTTTGAGAGGATAAATTAAAGAATTGACAATTTGAAATGAAAATTTAATAACTTTCAATACTCTCCAATAAAGGAAAACATGTTATAAAGGAATTCAAGTTATAAAGGAACTCATGTTATTTTAGTTATTTGTTGCTACTTATTACAATCTTACTATGTTTCTCCATCTTATTTCGTTGCACCAGTTTGATTATAATTATATGCTAAAATGAGAAACTAATTTAGGTATATTATTTGACATTTTATGTAAACTAAAATTTTGTTTCAATCTTCTATACTTATTTTTATTCAAATTTTATTTCATTTTATAAATTTTGTTTTACATTTTTAAATGTATAGACTATTAGATAATTTGTAGTTATTTTTCAATCATGTTTCTAAATCATAACCCTAATAATACTTTAACCAAACACACGTAATAGGTATACATAATTTGTCACTATTCATTCTACATTTATTTTAAACACTAGAGCAAAATAATAATATTACAATTTCATCAATTAATTTTTTTCATCTATCATATCAATTAAATTAGTTACAAACATTTTCCTTTATTTTCTGTTCTCTATCTCTCAATTCAAACAACCTTACTTTTTCATTCTCTTTTTCTTCCTTTCCATCCTTTTTGACTCCCGACTTCAAATAAAGCTTTAAAAACTTATTCTTTGAAATTTCGATGGGAAGAACTTTCACAGATCGTTTGTAAGAACTTGTGATAAGACAAGGCTTAGTTCATTTATAAGACTTTGACTATGTAAGTCATTGCTCTCACAAGATTCCTTCTATCTTCTTCATTATTGTGTGCCACACATAATTGGACAAACTAAAAGAATTTAATTGTCCCAAACTTCCGAGGAGGAAAAATAAAAATATTTACTTATCAACTAAGTTGTTTATTGTTTGACAAGAAAAATTAATATCTTTTTGTTGTATAAATTAAAGTGGACTTCATATATATTTGTTAGAGATATCACGTCATTTATAATTGATATAAAACTTTTGTAAAGTTAAATTAGACATTAAATCACTTCCTAATATAAAGTCGTTCAAGAATTTGTTTTAGTCAAACTCACTAAAGGGTCAAATATAATATACATAAATGACATTCAATCATTTCCTTCCAAGTCAGCTGTGTAAGTTAAATATACACTCATTTACTAAGAAATATAATTTTTTATATCCATTTAAAAATGGAATATTGATCTAACATATTTAATATAATCCATATTTATCTCAATAAAATGACAAAATACGATGTAACAGAGTTGAAGAAGGAACTTGGTTCCTCGTGACGATTTTGAATTTTATGATTGGAGAAGACTAAAACTACCAAACCTAAAATAAATGGTTCATACTTAAATAAATTCTATCAGAAGATATCATTTATAATGAGAGCCAAATTAATTGATAGAACTACCATTTTTAATAGTAAATTTGTTATTCAAAAAAAAAAAAAAAAACTGTTATTAGTTTTCAATCTTGTTTCAATTTGGGATGAAATTCTAGTCCTTGCAGCCTCTTGGAAAGTAGTTTAAAGATTTATTTGACCTTTTCTTTTTGTTACAATAAGAACTTGTGAGCAAATTATTTAATCATGAACTTGAATACCTTGTTCATGTAAAATTTGAGCTAACTTCTTGTAATTCTCAAGAGTAGTCTAAATTTTAATCAAGAGCTTGCTGCACAGCAAAAGGTGCGGTATCAACTTTTCCTTGATATCCCAAAACCATCTCAACAATCATTTCAGCAGTCCCCAAAGCCTGGAAATTTCTCCATAATCAGAAAACTATCTAAATGTTTGTTCGGATTTCATAGTGCATGCAAAGTACCATACTAATGTAAATAGGCAATGCTGTAATTCTATTTTTTAATGAAAAATATGACAGTTGTTTTCAGCACGCAAAAAATCACTTCCTTACAACTTTTTCTTCACCAATCTGAAATGTAATTTTACATTCTTCCAGAAGGTAAAAGAAACATTTCGGACTAGTGCAGGAAGAAACATTCGGAATGCAGATAGCAAAATATTAAGTATCTGGGAAGTGAGAACTCACCAATGAAAGCCCAACCCCTTCATGTCCAGCCGCAATGTACACATTTGACAACCCAGGCACAGGCCCAATCATGGGCTTCCCATCAGGCACTAACAGGGTAAACATTAATGCACGTCAAATATAATATGTTGTGCACGTAGGTTTTGAAAATGTAAATAAATATAAATAGCTGCATAAGATAACAAAGTGATCCTATGACTCACTGTAAGGTCGTAGGCCTATTCTGACTTTTCTACTTGCAGTTAGATCTGAAAGGGAAAGGGTTTTCAATTTGGGAAAGAATTCTCCAACTCGTCTCCAGATGTAACTGACAACAGACTCGTCCAAGTCGGTGTTGAAACCAACAAATTCACGACTACTCCCTTGACGGTGGATAAGATTTTGGTTTTGGACAAGGAGTAAAAAAATGTTAAAATTCTAAAACATAGAAAACTTTGAATCAACAGTAAAACTGGATCTATTTCACGAAAACTTGAAAGCTATAAATGAAGGAAATGAAACAACTGTTGAACCAAGAGATCATGAGCTGTCAGATTAATTATTTAACTTTGTGTATTAAAATTAATTATTAGAAATTATTCTTAAATCATCAACATAGTAACGATGGTCAACAGTTGTAATTATGGTATTGAACTAATTGATGGACATGGTATTGAGCTTTACTCATGATGGATTGGATCATTCAATTTAAGTAGACTGTTGAGTCATTGTTGAACAGCTATCTTAATTGTGGTCAGTGACCTCTTTGGGGCTACCTTAATTGTAACGTGAAGGGTAGTAGTTTAGTCCACCTAAACTGGTGACACGGTTAAAATATAATATATATATATATATATATATAATATAATATAAAGTAAAATTCACCTTACAACCTAGTTTTATCGAATCAAGCTAAACTAAGCCTAAACTGAAAATTTAAGAGTTCCTATCTTATAGGAAATCCTTTCAAAGACAAAAGATTATTCAATATACTTAGAGAAAAATAGACAAAAGAATAGAAAATGAATTTGAGAGGATGGTTTCTCCTATCTTAGGTTCTCATATTTATAATAACTTTTGGGGATATCAATGTATGAGAGGAAGAGAAGAGAATAGGAAAAGACATATCTAGGAACTAGGACAGCACAAAGCACACAACTGCTTTACAATAAATTCTATTTAAGACTACTTATTCTAACAAATATAAGTAGTAGTAAAAAACAAAGCAAGAAGCAATCATCCGACGTATAGAATATCAATATGTGCTTCTCCATTGCACAAGTATTATTTAAATGGGCATGGAAAAGAAATTTACCAAGAAGAAGATTCCCTGCTGCATCTATACTTGCTACCATTGAAACAGATAAGTCCTTTTCACAATCTGATGATTCTAAACCAGAAATCGTTGAATGGTTGAGATAATCTGCCTCCATCACGCCATGATTCAATGCAAGAAAATTGAAATTTTGAAGCACAAGTAGGTGACCCTTCATACCAAACGGAAAAACATTGAAAAGTAATATATGAATCAATAAAATAAACTGATCAGCAATAATTTGATGCATTTAAAAGGAATTTACTAAAGATCCGACTTTGTTATGTTTGCATGAGCATGGGGACCCCAAGGAAAAGCAACTTTAGGATATTAACTATGTTTATTAGCATGTAAATAATGTACACCGTTTATATCATTTTTATATCCAAAGTTTAGCTGGTTTGATATTTATACAAAGAAAAAAAAAATTACTTATCCCACATGTTTTTAGACATTTTCATAAAGCATCACAAAAGGTGGAAGTTTTTGCATAGGAAGAACCATTATGATCATGGCCTTGCCTTAATGTAGCAGCATATCAATTTAGAGTGACATCATGTCCATTCTCTTATATACACTCTTATGGCATGTGAATACCTTGGCTATATAGTTAACTTTCATGACATGCACATACCAAGGACCTTCAAGCAACATTTTCCACATGGCTCTCCCTTTCTCCTTAGGTGAGGAATCAACAAGTCATAAAATTGGTAATGTAATCAACCAAAGATGCTCAAAATATACACGAGGTTACAAATTGATTACAAATGCCAAACTTAAGAGGGACTCAACCGAATTTATTCTAAATTTATAAAGATTAAAATGGTATCAGCATACCAAAAAATGGACTAACTTGAAGGATGAAGAATAGGTCCTGAAAGGAAAAATGAGACAATCTTAACTATTCAATCTTATCATGGATATGCTTACAAAGGAAGTACAAAAGCCTATGCCTTCTTGCATGCTTTCTGCAGATGATATTTTTTTGATTAAGGAATCAAGGGAATCAGTTAACTCTCAACTTGAACTTCAGAGACAGACATTCCAAACAAACAGTTTCACTTAGGTAGGAATAAGACAGAATATATGAACTTTTATTTTATCAAGAAATGAGAGGGTTGTGACATGGAAGTAAAAATATGGGAGCAGATTACACATGTTTCCCTACAAATAATAGGGAAATTTATGAGGCCATCATACATTGGGTACAAGAGCGTTGGGTATAATGGAGAAAGGCATAGAGGAACCGCAAAGTACTAACCAAACTCAACATAAAGTTTTATCGTACTATTAAATGTTTGGCTACACTCCATGGTGGTGAATGTTGGGTTTTAAAGGGACAAGAGAAAATATCAGAGTGGCAAACATGAGAATGTCAAGATAGATGTGTGGACACAAGAAGAGACAAGATACAAATTTATAGTATGCATGGGGTAATTCGTGTAGCACCACTAGAGGAAAAGTGGACAGATAGTAGATTTAGGTTGTTTGGTCATATACAAAGAAGGCTAATGGAAGCACCATTGAGAAGAGTATTATATGTTTTTTGGCCTGGTGAAGACAAGGAGAGGGAGGCCAAGAAAGACATTGGAAGAGTTGGTCAAGATTGATCTCATGGTTAATATTTTTGAATCTATAGTGTTTAACTAAGTAGAATGTTGTCATGTGATCCATGTAGTCGACCTCACCTACTAGAATAAGATACAAAGAATTAGGAAATTCGCACAAGAATACATAGAGGTAGAGAGAGAAAAAGAAAATTGTTATTCTACATTGATCACATAGAATTCGAGAGTCTTGGCACTCTCCTCACAATGAGTTTCCAAAAACTGTTTGCAGTATATACATTGCTATTTATTCCCGTTAACTCCTAAATAATCCCTGTGCCAAGCTAAGCTAACTGACTTGTGGGTAAATTGGGTTTCTTATCTTCTTATTCCTTCTATAGTACACTTTAGTAATAAGCTCTATGTTCCTAACAACGACGAATTAGAAAAAAAAATTCAAAAACTATAAATCAAATCCATTCAGAGATTCAAGCAAGAAATTTGTGTTCCAGCGGAAGTTCGGATTCCTTTGAAAAAAATACTACAATGTTGCAACGCACAACCTAAGTGGTTTCAAAAAATCTCCTCTTTACGTTAGAACTTTTATTCAGAAGAGACTGAGAACAAGAAAGAAAATTTTCCTAAGAAAATTCCAAACTGTCACAACTTGAATTCAAATAACAGAGTAAAATGTGCTGGAGTGCATCATGGTAAATGACAGTATTCGGAAGAACAGTGAATGAATTCCTATATATGCAAAGAATAGGCCATCTTCAAGCTGTATACACAAACGCACCTTTCTGGGCCTTACAGGAACATGTAGTTCCATTCCCCAATTTCTAAACAAGTCCTGTATCAAACCACCAGTCCAACAACCAGTTGCAACTATAACTGCTTTCTTGCTGTATAATGTGTTCTTGAAAGTCTGAACAGCTTTAACCTCCCCATTGCCATCTGACCTGAGCATAAAATGAAAAAAAAAAAAAAGCATTTAGCCAACCAATTTTGTTCCCCTACCTTTGTTTTAAGTGCCACGGTTAGTGCAAAGGAAAGGAAAAATATTAAACCTGATAAAACATTTCACTGGGTCATTATAAAATTCTGCATATCTTCCTTCTGATGCAAAAGTCCTGTTAATCTACTCTACACAACAACAATAAATTTACAATTGTGAGTCTGAAGTCATAGAGAAGCCGGCAAGTCTTTACTTGAAAAAAATAATGCACACATAAAGATGCAATTGCAAGTAAGAGAAAAGCAAAATGTAATACATTCGACAATCCTAAACATAGATGTGCTTTTCATTTGTTGGGAAAATTCCACATACCATGATTAAACAATTTTAAATTCATAATTATAACAAGGTTTAATTATGTTTTCAGTCCCTGAAATTTATGACAATTCTGATTTTGGTTCGCCAAATTAAAAAAGCATTTTTCTAATCCCTCAAAATTCAAAAAATATGGTGTTAGTCCCGAAACACTAAATTTGAGGGTCCAAAATTATGTTTGAACCCTAAACTCTAAACTTTAAATCCTAAACTCTAACTCCTAATTCCTAAATCCTAAAAAGCACATTTTAGTCTCTCAAATTTAGTATTTAGGGACTAAACCCATAATTTTTCCATTTTGAAGGACTAAGAAAAGCTTTTCTTTCTAATTTGGGAGACCAAAACCAGTAAAAATATAATTAAACCTTATAACAAAACCAGAAACTTTGTTTTGCTGATCCAACTCCTACAATGTAACATCTGCACCAATGCCTCATAATTAAAATATGCAAATTATATAAGAAACTACAAATTGGACAAGCTACATTGGCATGAATCTCTTCCGAATTGCAGTTGAAACAGAAATTTATAGAAAGACAGAGGTATTATACCAGATTTTTTCCAACCCAACTCCACTGCAGGATCCAAGCCTTGCTCCTCCAGGCTCTGCGCCAGTGTTGTCCAGAGTTGATGGCTCCTCCATGCAAGATCCCATGTATCACTTCCAGGGGTTTTGTTTATCATCCATAGATGTCCCTGCCCTAGAAACAACCAGCACAAATTCCAAATCAAAGGGGAACAAACCCTACAGTTAATTAAAATTCAGCACTCTGTTTTCTAGTCCTTCAATGCAAAAGAAAAAAAAAAAATTAAAATATCGCACTCAATGCCCATTTGGATTCACAATGGACTATCAAAAGTCACATTGAAATCCCGGGGGGGTAGCCTCATCTAGTCCCCCACACAAAAAAAAGAGACGAATGCAGATTACTTAATGCATGTCTGGATTCATGTCGGTTGGAATATAAACTTTTATTTGGTTTCACAATGGACTGTCTAAAACCACTTTGAAATACCAAATAAAGTAACAGGTAAATATTCACATGTTTACTCTCACAATGAGAACTTGATTCCAGGTCCAAAACTGATTTCGAATTGAAGCAGCTTTAAATAACTTTTTTCGGATAAAATATATACCGAATTTACCTATTAATTGCATTCAGAATAAAAATATAAAAAAAAAAAACAACTTTATTGTATGGAAAGTTTCTATACACAAAATATAGATGTATGTGTGTGTTTTCCGAAAGAGAGAACAAAAGATGATCATTGCTTACTTCCAAAGAAGGGTTACGAGTGGTGTGGCACATTAGAGAATGCAAAAAAAAGGTAAAAATTGGAGTTATTATGTTAGATAGTGAGAGATATACCTGCGCCAGTGGCACCAGAACAAGGGAGAGCCTTATCGACTACGGCGACAGAAAGGTCGGAAGAAAGGAGGAAGTGGCGAGCGATGGTTAAGCCAATGACGCCAGCTCCCACTACGACGACGTCGTATTGGTGAGCCGAAGAAGAACAAGAAACAGAGAATGGAGTCTTGGTGGAGGTGGTTTTGTTTTTCCAGGAAGCAAGGGAAGTGAGGGTGAAGTTGCGGTTGTGTAGAAGGTTGGGAAGAAATGCAGAGAGTGAAGTAATCATTGTGCTGAGTGAGTTAGTTGCAGAAACGTTTTTCAACTTCCAGAAAGAGCAAATTTGGTTGATGCCGATGAACTCTCTTTTATTGCCTTTGAGGCGTGTTATTGGGTTACTACTGGTATCACAGCTGTTTTTAGTGTTTTTTTATTTTTCCTTTTCTGTTATTACCCTATCCTTCATTGTAATATGAGATTCTTTAATTTTTAATAATATTAAAGTTTTCTTCTTTCCGATGGTCATCTTTTTCATATTTGTAATATGTTATCATTAACAAGATTTAAAGAAAAAAAAAAGGTTTTGACATAAAATTTGTTAACAAAGTAAACAAAGTTCTACCATATTTTTAACATAAATTTGTATACGAAAGTATCTAACATATCTAATTGTTCTTTGTTTGAGAGAGTTCTTTGTAATTTTCATTATTTAGATACTTGATATAATTGCAGGTATAAAGTTCTAGTTAGTAATTGTTCTGATTATCACAGGTATAAAATTCTGGTTTGTAATTGTTCTGATCATCATTCTCTTCTTGTTGAGTTTGCTTCTTTTCTGACATCTAGAAAATCTTATACTTTTAAATTCTTTAAGATATTATTACAAGATCTCAGTTGCAAACAAGTTATACAACAATCTTGAAATGAAAATGTGGTTGGTTGTCCTATGTTCATCTTGCAACAAAAGCTCAAGAGGCTAAAACTATCTCTTAAAGACTAAAACAAGAATGCTTTTGGGAATGTTCATGAAGTTGTAGTTGATAAACAAAAAATCCTTCTTTCTTTACAACATCAGATTCAGAAAGTTGACCCTGTTGAGATAGAAATGCTTCTTGTTCAACAACAACAAGCTATGCAAAATCTTGATATGGCTCTGGAATGTTAAGTCCTTTTTTGGAAAGAGAAAGCTAAGATGCTTTGGTTTGAAGATGGAGACAGTAATTCTTCTTTCTTTCATGCCATGGTTAAAAAGTGTGTCAATTCTAATGGGATACAAAAGCTGGTGGATGGGGATTTGGTTTTTGAAGATCCTAAAGATATTGAAGAGCACATTCTTTCTTTTAATAAAATTTTATATGATTCTTCTGATATTAATAATGTCTCTACAAATTTCAGGGAAGATATGATTGTTGCTAATGTCCTTAGAGTTGTTTCTGAGGACGAGAACTTTATGCTGGTTAGGTGCCCTTCAAATGATGAGACTAAGAAGATTGTCTTTACTCTTAACTCTGATAGTGCTCCTGGTCCTGATGGCTTTGGAGGCTTTTTCTTCCATGGTTGTTGGGACATTGTGGGTTATGATGTTTGTAATGTTGTAAAACATGTTTTCTCTCATTATTGGATCCTTCTAAGGATGTATGCTAATGTGGTTTCTCTTATCCCTAAAATTCATAGGGCTACTTCTATAAAAGACTTCAGGCCTATAAATGTGGCAAATTTTAGGTTTAAAATCATTTCAAAAATCTTAGTTGACAAGTTAGCTTCCACTGTTGCTAGGATTGTCTCTCCCAATCAAAATGGTTTTATTAAAGGCTGACACATTAAAGATTGTATTGGTATTACTTCGAAAGCCATTAACATTCTTTCTAAGAAAATACCTGGGGCTTTCAAGATTAATATTTCCAAAGCTTTTGATACTCTCAGTTGGGATTTTCTCATTCAGGTGTTGAATTAGTTTAGTTTTCAACATACTTTCTTGCAATGGATTTTGACTCTCCTTCAGTCTGCTAAGTAGTAGAGAGGTCAAACAAGGTGATCCTCTTTCTCCTTTACTTTTTTGTATTGCTGAAGAGGTTCTCAGTAGGGGAATAACCAAACTTTATTCTAACCAAGCATATTCTTCCGATAGCTAGTTTTAAAGGGTTTTGTTTTCCCTCACATGTTTTATTTGCTGATGACATTTTTGTATTTTGCAGGGCCAAGAAACGCTCCCTTCCTAGTCTTATGAAGTTTTTTTCATTCTTACGATTTAGCTTCGGGTCAACGGATAAACACTTCAAAAAAGTCATTTTTTCACTGTCGACACTTCTCCTAGTTTCATTTCTAAGATTAAAGATGTGCTTGGTTGCATAGGGGCAATGTTCCCTTTAATTATCATGGAGTTCCTATTTTTGTAGGTTCTCTAGAGCTAGGTTTCTTCAACCTCTTACAGATAAAGTCAAATTTAAATTGGCCTCTTGGAAAGGCAAATCTCTTAGCATGATGGAAAGAGTAGAGCTTGTTAACTCTGTGATTTATGGTTCTTTATCTTACAACCTTCAGATTTATAGGTGGCCCTCCAACCTTCTTAAGCTTATTGATAAATGGGTTAGAAACTTTATTCGTACATGTGATATAAATAAATAGGATACTGTGACTATTAATTGGGGTACAATTTGTAATCTTAAGTCTGAGGGTGGGCTTCAAGTTGTTAATTTTCAATTTGAAAATAAAGCTTATCTTCTAAGACTTGCTTGGGACTTTACTTACAATTATCGCCCTTGGAATTCTTTAATGAAAGCTCAATTTCTTAAATCTAAATATCAGCGTTAGGTCATTCTTTTCTTCCTCCATTTGGCTTAGTATTAATGATTGGTATGATGTCATTTTAGAACACACTTTTTAGACGGTTGGGAGAGGTGATAATATTAAATTTTATAATGATCTCTAGTGCTATGAGAAATGCATCTCTCTGCTTACAGGTGTTCCTTATGCCTTAAGGATTAAATTGAAAGCTATTGTGGCTAAAGGATGGAAGAATAGTAGTTCTTGGGATATTTCTCCTTCTTTTTTAAATATTTAAGGTCTGCATAATTTACGTTATATTCTTTGACCTCTTGGGAAGATACTCCTAATTGGATGTTGGAAGACTCTGGTTCTCTCACCTGAAGACGGCCAGAAATTTTTTTAAGGATTCTAATCCTACTTGTCAATGGGGTAAACTGATTTGGACTAGTTTTATTTCTCCTATGAAGACTTTAGTGCTTTGGAAGGTTTTACATCAAAGGTTACCTATAGACAAAGATATTCAAATTAGAGGTATTTCTTTGTGTTCTATATGCTTTTTGTGTAGGAAAAAAGAAAAATCTCTTTTTTTATCTTTTTTTTGATTGCTCTGTCACCTCCTAGATTTGGAATTATACCAAACAGGTTTTTTCTTGAGTTCTCTCCTCTTTCTATTAATGATATTATTGATTTCTTAATGCTTATAGAGAGTCCCTTAGTTAATTTTGTTAGGTTGGGAACTATTACTTACTCTATTTGGATGATATGGAGGGTGAGAAACCATGCTAAGTTTCAAGAAAACATTTCTATTTGTTCGGCTATCCAGACTATTAAAGGTTTTATCAAAATGATGGGTAATTCTTCTAGGAAACACATGCGCAATGACATTGTTGACTTCACTTATTTGAAGTTCTTTTATATCACCACGCGTCGTCAGAAAGAGATCTCTCCTATTCAGGTTATTTGGGAATTCCCTTATATCACCGATAGTGCTGCTAGAGGGTGTCCAGGTTTTTCGGCATGTGTAGGTATTTTTCGTGGTAGCAGTGGTGAATATATAGTCAGTTTCTCCTCTTTTCTTGGGGTACAAAAGTCTTTATATGTTGAGGTTATGGGAGTCATTTTGGCTATTGAGTTTGCTTGGAGCAAAGGCTTCAGATGTATTTGGCTTGAATGTGATTCTTCCCTACTTTGTCAAGCATTTAGTTTGTTTAATCTCATTCCTTGGTCTTTGAGAGGGAGATGGAGAAAGTGTATAAAGATATGTAAAGAAATTGAATTCGAAGTTTCTCATATATTCCGTGAGAGAAACCATTATGCTGACAAGCTGGCTTTGCTGGGTCTTGATAATAAGTTAGATTTTAAATGGTATGATGATTTACCTATTATTATTAAATTAAACTTTTTTCATTTCAACTCCCTTTGTTTCGTTTTGTTTAGCTTGGTTAAGGAGTATTTTCCATCTTTTCTGGCCATGGGTTTGGCCTAGTCCCCCCATGGTTTTGTATCTTTTCTTTTTCATTTTAATAATATGTTTCATGTCATAGCATATGATTGTTGATCTTTGAGGTGTCAGCCTAGCTGAGATGTCAAAGTTCATAATGATGCCTAACATGAATTTAAATACAAAAATATCTAACATACGTATTAGTCTCTTTATATATAGAATTTAGGAAATAAAATGAAAACAAGATGTTAAAGATAGCTAAGTTTAAACATTAATGAGTATATTTGTTAGACGATAAGATACGTCACATGGTAATCTATACATCAAAATATGTGTCCAATTTTAACTTTCTAAGCACTTTCTTATAATACGGTTTTATCGTACCTATGATTTGAGAGTGGTAAGAAAGTAAACATAAAGATTGTCTACCACTCAAATTATAAACGATACAAAAGTAATAGAAGGTAAACTAAAAATGTAAATAAAGAATCACACATAAAAATCTAGTCTATATTTACTAAAAAAAATGAGATTACAAGCTCTGGTCTAACCAGAAGCTTTGGTCAAAACAAGCAGTCTTGTACCACCAGATGCTCTAACCAAATGTAGACGGTTGATCAATGTCGTTTCAACCAAATAAAAGTGTTCAAGTAGTATATCGTCCAAAGGATCTTCTACTGTAAAAGAGATAAACAAAAATTAAGTATAATCAGGGTTAGTTAACCTTGAATCGTCTACCAATAAATTCAATTATAAATATTGTCAGCAACAATTGTTGGTTAATAAGAATAGTCAAAAGGGGTTGTATTTGTTTGACAAAAAAATTAAAGGATAAGAGTAAGAAGATGAAAAACAGGTTGAGTCCATTTCTTTGAACAATAAATTCTTCATTAATTGACGGATATATCATTCATTCAATCTCTTTACAGGGTCGAATTGAGCAAACATGCATCAGGCAATTCAATATAATCTAATTAATGAAACATGCATATAATAATTCACTAAGTATCTTACTCGTCTCCATGCATCTACTCAAAGGTTTTTAATCTTTTACCTCTTGAATTAAGCAAATAAGAGATTATTGTTTAAAATAATGCAAACAAACAAGAATTCCAATTAGAGAACAAAATTGAATCAACATGTGTTAAAAAAAAATTCAATAACAAAAATTAGAACTCAAAAAGATCATATCAGTTAGCACAACCTATTACAGATATTGAAGAATAAAACTTTAAACAAAAAACCACAATTCATTGACAAATCACAAAAGAATTAACCTAGAAGAGTTTAGTCTTCTATGCGGAGGCAAAACAAAAGAATTACAAAGAAGAAAATAGAAAAACTAAGAAACACTCTAATGATCTATCTATGAACATGTTCCTGTATAGATCTTAATAATTTATCCTTTCAAAATTATTGTGTCTTGAATATTGTTTTTTTTTTCTTTACAACTTTCTAAAATTCTCAAATCGTTTCTTATTTTGTTGTTGCATATATCCTTTTTTTTTTTCAATTTTGTTCCAAATTTTCATTCTCGCTTATCTTTCATATAATTTGTTTTCAATCTTCTCTTAAATATGTGATTTTCACTTCTATCAACTAAGCTCAACACAATCGACTCTGTTACGAGAGATATTGCAAAAGATCTTAAGTATATTAATCAAGTAAAAATTTTAGAGAAGAAATCTAAAGAATATATTTTCAAAAGATTTGATTGAATTTGGAATTAGTTTCCTCAAAAAGTAACAGAATAAAAAAAATCCATGTTATTTCCTCTTTAGAGAAGTACACTCAGTTGTGGATGGTCTAGGAAGACCATCTAATAAATTGTCTAATGATAATGTCTAGTGAGATCATCTAGTCCTTTGTCAGCATAACTTTCTAAACTTCAAAAATACTTTAATTCTTCATTTGAAATACCATTATCAAGGTACAAAATCGCTATAAAAACAAGAAAATTGATAAAATAAGCTTAAAATTCAAGTTTAGCCAGTAATATCAATTAATGTCCAACTAATCTTGATTAGATGAATCTTATTTAAAATAATGGATATATTCTTAATTATACTCTAAGAAAGTCAAGGTTAAGCATTTTAAGTGTGAATAGAAATGTACTCATCAACGATTCATCAAACAATCTCCTAGACCCAGATGATCTCTTGCCTCTAAATTGTCTATGAACCTTTGAATATAAATTTTTACTGAACCAATATCTCAATCCTTAATATTTTCCTAGCAGTTCCTAGATCTTTCATTTCAAACACGTTATCCATCTCAATTTTAACCTTTTGTACCTCAGATTTAATATTGCCTGCTATATGAATGTCTTTTATATATAACAACAATATAATGAAAAAACCATCTATTATAAACTTGAAGTAGACACAAGTATCATACTTGCTATGTTTAAAAACAATTGAATTCATTAAATTGTTTATTCTATTGCTTTGGAGATTGTTTCAAACCATACAAATATTTGTTTAATTTACAAGCATAATCTTCCATGCTTCCTACCTGAAATTCTTATAGTTACTTCATGTAGATGGTTTCATTTAAGTCTCCACAAAGAAATGCAGTCTCAACATTCATCAGTTTCAGCTTAAGGTTAAACTCAACCAATCATGGCTAACAACATCCTTATGGATTTATATTTGACAACAGGGAAGAAAACATAATTATAATCAATTCATTCCCTCTGTAAAGCATCTAGCCACTAGTTTCGCCTTGAATCTATGTTGATCAATTCTTGGAGCACCAACTTTTCTTTTGAAACTCCATTTGCAATAGACTAACATAGAACCCTCAAGCCTACAAACTAGGGTCCATGTATTATTAAGATGAAGCGACTTCATCTCTTCATTCATGACATTTAGCCGTTGAGTCTCACTGTAACATCCCTATTTTAAAATAAATATATCATCCTTATCTTAAGAGTTAGAATATAAGATATTTATAACATTATGAAAATATGAATGATTCTGTTGTAATTTTCACAAATTATAACAAAATTAACATTTGGATGAATACCTTTTGTGTATTCGGTTCTAGATCTTAGCAATATAGTTTTGCATCGATGAGCCTTTCGGCTTTGACTTACTTCTTCCGTATTACCTGTCAGATCAGTATCACCTCTCAGTTCCGTATCACCTCTCATATCAGTATCACCTCTCGAAATCCATATCACCTATTGGATTCGTGTCACCTCTCGGTTCTGTATCTATTCCTCAGTTCTGTATCTATTCCAGATAAGCTTAAACGTCAAATCAATATTTAATTCCTAAATAAGGTTAGATAAACTTGGATCATTTCTCATCATTTCACCTTGCCATATCACCATTCCACATCAATTTTTTACCATAACATTAACATTGTTTCCATTAGAATCTAACCAGATTTCAACTAAATAGAATTGTAGTAATGATTACAAAATGCACTATAAATAGGTGATCACTGGTCACAAGTTGAAACACAGAAAAAGCTTCACGTGAGCCTTTACAAACTCTCAAAAAGAGGAAGAGAGAGAAAAGAGAAAGAGAGAGAGAGAGAGAAAGAGGGAGAGAGAGATTTTGGAACAACCTTCTTTAAGTATTTGAAGTTTTATTCTTAGTATTCCCCATTTAAAGGTAAGGGGGAACTGAGGTTAAGCTTGTTCTATGTTAATCTTAATAAACTTATGTATATTTTATTTATTTTAAACCATCTTGAATTATATATTATCTTACACTTTTGTTTCTTTTATCTCTAATTATGCACTAATATTGTTTATTCTATTTATTTTATCTCCAGTTTTACACTGATCCTAATTATTTTATTTATTTTATCTCTGGTTTCATACTGGTCCTGTTTATTTTATGAATAGATGAGACAATTACTTTTTCTTCTACACATTAGATGATCTAAGTATCAAGGAGTGTCTAAACTATTATTTATATTAATAATGCATTTTTAGATGCAAACAGTCTAACAGTTATGTACATTAGACGGTCTAGTGGTTATACAGAGTAAACAGTCCAACAACAAACCATCTACAGAGACTCAGCTGAAGAAAACACCTCAACAACATCAAATGAAATGAAGTTGAAGGTGTAGAAAGAGTCTGATGCAATTTAACATAGACTAGATAACAGTCCCAATAGGTAGTTTCTCTAAACAATGTCATTAGACGATCTTCCTGAAAAATCTATAGTTGGGTGCATCATTCTAAAAGAGGGAAGATGTTAGTTTGAAGATTCTATTACTTTCTAAAGAAGCAAATTTTAATTCTATACACATTTTCTGCAAAGATACTCAAATTTTTTACAAATAAAATCCTCTGCAAAGCACTTCAAAATAGTAAAACAAAGCAATGTCTCCTTCAAATATTCTACAATATCTCTCACGACATATTTGTTTACATTGAGCTTAACGAAAATATCTAAAATAAAAGTGAGAAAGAAAATTTGTAATAGAATTGGAAAGAATATATATGTGAGCTAAAGAAGGAAATAGTTGATAATCGTAAAAACAAACAATATGATAGGCAAAAAGTGTACCTGAATTCTTGAAGAAAGGATATTTTAAATGAAGATTTCATATGTAGAAGGAGAGACCATTGAATAGCACACTCTAAACCTAATTTTATTTCCTTTTTGTAATTCTTTTGCTTTTACCTTTGAATAGAAAGATAAACTCTTTTTGGTTGATTCTATTGTAATTTTGCAATGACTTCTAGTATTTTTGTTCAATAAAGACCTGTTCTTAAATTTTTTGTAACAATTATGTTTAATTTTTAGTTGTTTTGAAATCTATTTTTTTCAAAAGTAATTGCTTTTAACGCTTATTGAAAATTCAGTTGTTTTTCCTTAATTAGAGTTTTTGGTTAATTCACTATTCTCAATCAATCTCTTGTACGTTTAGTCAAGAGATAAAAGATAAACATTTCATGAGTAGACACTTGGAGACGAAGTGAGACAATAAATGTATCATTAGATTCTTATTGATAAGATTCTATTTAATTTGATTGATGCTTGTCTAATTAAGTTCAACTATGTGAAGAGAATTGAAGAATAACAATCTTAAGATAACCCATGAAGAATACAATGTTGAATGAAGTTGAGAGTTAATATGATTCCTTTACTATTTTTCATCGTTTACTCTATTTTCCTATACAACAATCTTCAAGCCCCCTTTACTTTATTGTTATTACAAAATTTCATTGCTTGTAGATACATTTTGAACATTATCGACTATATTCATTATTGGATTTATTGGGAAACGACATAGTGTTAACTTACCTTATCTATATTATCATCTCTTTGCTATTAGACAATCTATATTGAAATTCTTACAATTTTCTCGTGAAATAACAATGATCAGTCTTCTTTCTTATAATGATAACACATGCAAACATTTACTATGTTTCCATGACAAGTCTCGAACTTCGACCTCCATTTAACTCCTCCTCCGTTATCACGGTTAACTGATCTCCTCCTTGCTATCAGGCCATCTAATTTAACTCTTTTAAGTTCTAAGCAACCTGAACCTCCACAAGAGAGAGAGAGAGAGAGAAAGTTTCTCTTCCATACAACAAGGTATCTATGAAATGATCATGCAACTTAGGCAATAACAACACTTGATCTTCATCATCAATCTCGAGATCAATATTTTCGAGATTAAGAATCAATTTATTAAATTAATCTAGTTGTTCATAAACTGCCTTATCAGTACTCATCTAGTACGGGTACAACGCCTGCTTCAGGTACAAGCATTTTACTACGGACTTCGTCATATACAAGCTTTCTAGTTCGCCCACAACCTTGTTGTATTCTTCTCCTTCAAAATTTTCCATAACAACTTGTCACCAAGACTTAGAACAATTACACTACGAGCCTTGTCCAATAACATAATTTTGCCCTTTGTAGTCATGGTTCTATCAAGCTTGTATTCATCTTCCAAACCTTCAAGGAGGCCCTATTGAACCAAAAAAGCACATATCTTCAACCGCTATAACCCAAAATCATTCAAGGCAATTAATTTCTCAACCTCTTATACTTTGTGAATGTCATGATGATCGAGTTTCATTCGTTTCGCACTTATCACACTAGTTTGTAAGGAAATAGACATAAATTCACTAGACTATCTATCACTCACAAATGCTAGATGATAATGAAAGAAATCGCAAGAACAAATAGAAGATAAACAGGCAAATGCTAGATGATAACGAAAGAAATCGCAAGAAAAAATAAAAGACAAATAGGAAAAGTAAACGAAGAATCATATAAAGAAATTTATGCGGTTCAACTAAAATTCAAGACTACGTCCACGATTAGAAATTCACTAAGAAGAAATATGATAGTACAATTCATCTCACTAGTGAACTCTTAACTCTAAGTTAAAGATAGTTGTTCATTACAATGTCTTGTTTATATAGTTAAAACTTTCTAACTAACTTCTAAAAAGAGGTGTGCCAAACATTGCAGAGTCACATACATAATGATTCATTTATGAGCTATAAATGCCAACTGACATTGAAAGTCAAATTGATGCAATAACCGATTTAGTTAGATGTTTTTATCAAGACATACGGTCTTGTGCCACCAGACGCTCTAACTAGATGTAGATGGTCCATCAGATCATCTACTAAACCTACACTATCTATTGCCTCAAAAGGGTCTAGGAACCTTTGAACATAGATTTACTGAACTAAATCTTCACATTGACTCTAAATCATATAAGAACATCCAATGAACTTGGTTTGTTTTAAGATGGTATGTTTGAATGAGTTATATGATTGAAAATTGATTCATCCTAAGCCTAATGGGGTGTTGTTAGTATGAAAGGAGTGTTAAAAAGGATCTACGTATCCATGAAAATGGGCCGCAGATAATGCAGGCCCGAACATGTATATACTCACTTTTAGTGGGCTCGATGGTTCTGTAAGGGATAATAATCTGGTAAGATTCTCATAACCGAAGAGGGAACCAAATATTTCAAGTAACTGACATTCAAATACTGATTCAAATCATTGAACAAATATCTGTTAGAGGAAGTTGTTAGCCCTAGGAGTTGCTAGAGGATTTGATGAAATCAACAAGTGAATGAAGTCTAAGGGATCATGAAGATTATTGAATATGTTAGTTATAGACTTAGGCTTTGTGTGTGAGTGTGTGAGTTCTTATGTGTGTCATAAAATCATTTGTTACATGTTTCATATGTCTTAGTAAGCTCCAAAGATAAAATTGCTTAATCAAATTAATCAAAGCTTTTAAATAAATGTGTTTTGGAAAGAAAATTTAATAAACTGGTTTTATTCTGAATCTAATAAATTTTTTGTTCTAGAAAATTTCAATTGATTCAACAGTTATATCAATTGATTGAGGTTTTTAACAGATTTTTAAAATAGATTGCCTATATAAAGGGAAGGTACGTCTTTTGACAAATACAGAAAATCATTCTAAGAAACCTTGTGAAATCCTTTGAGAGAGAATAGTGTGAAACACCTTGAAAGCTTTTGCTAACTCATTTCTTCTCAAGAATCATAATCTTGGAGCATTACTTTGTTCTGGATCAGTGTAACAGTGATCTTGTGCAGAGCTAAGTGTTTCTACTCTGATCTTGATATACTTGTAATCTGTTTTGAGTAAAATCACTGTGTGATTTGGTCTGATCATTGTATTTTTGAATATTGTTAGTGTGGTTACATATTGCATAGGGTGTGTGATTGTAACTTGAGTGTATAAAGGGTTCTGTACAGTTTGTATTGCTATTGAAGAGTTCAGTAGGTTGTTTTACTGCTGGGAGCAGGGTGTGCTTGTGGGGTGTAAGTGTTGTATTGTTTGATACTGATCTTGGAGATCCTTCTAGTGGAAATCTTTGCTAGTTTGCAAAGGACTGGACGTAGCCCTTGAGGAAGGGTGAACCAGGATAAAAACTTGTGTTCTTGATCTTTTTTTCCCTATTCTTGAACACTTATTTTGATTCTGATTGTTGCGCAATTAATTGTTTCTTGCGTAGAATTAATTGTTTCTTTCTGAGTATATTTGAAAATCTTCTCTGAAATTGTTTGACACATATTTAGGTTTCTAGATATTTCTTATTTTAATTTTCCAGTCAACCAAGTTTTCTAAATAAAAACTTGTGTTCTTGATCTTTCTTTTCCTATTCTTGAACACTTATCTTGATTCTGCTTGTTACGCAATTAACTATTTCCTGCGTACAATTAATTGTTTCTTTCTGAGTATATTTGAAAATCTTCTCTGAAATTGTTTGACACATATTCAGGTTTCTAGATATTTCTTATTTTAATTTTCCAGTCAACCAAGTTTTCTAGATAAAAACTTGTGTTCTTGATCTTTCTTTTCCTATTCTTGAACACTTATCTTGATTCTACTTGTTACGCAATTAACTATTTCTTGTGTACAATTAATTGTTTCTTTCTGAGTATATTTGAAAATCTTCTCTGAAATTGTTTGACACATATTTAGGTTTCTAGATATTTTTTATTTTAATTTTCCAGTCAACCAAGTTTTCAGTGTAATTGATTATAATTCTTTTAACTAGTTTTTCTTAAATCTTGATTTGTATCAACTCGTTATTATTTTTCCTAAAACTGTTTACTTAACTATGTTCTGGTCTGTTTACTTAACTATGTTCTGGGTTTTCTTAAATACTTTTTTGACTTTAGTTTGTTGCTTCCGCACTTGATATGATTGAATACAATTGATTATTTTTTGGAGCAGATTAAACATTCACTGTGAATTTTACAGAAATAATCTCTTTTGAATAAAGAATCTTCATCCAATTTTGTGAAATTGATCACAGTTGACGAAAAGTTTTGTAAGTTCAATTCACCCCCTCTTGAACTCAACCTGAACTTATTTTACAGAAGTAGGTAAAATATTTGAATGTTGTTACACAATTTGAGTACTAGAATCAATTGTTTTCTAAGAAATAAATAGAACGGGTCTATCATGATATTAAAGACTGAAAAAGATCTATTTAAATAGAGCGATCAAAAATCTCCATGACTAGAACAAAATTAATTGAAAATGTTTACATAGAAGAAGAATTGTCAATGAGTATTTAGGTGAAGTATGATAATTAGATTGAATTGTTGTATCTTAAATTAAATTATTGAGGTCACATATATAAAATGATATGCTAAGTAAATTTATGTTGTTTTTAGTATTAAGTATAAAAACCTAAAAATAAAATAGTCTTGCTTGAGTATTTAAATCACATAAATTAAGATATTATTTAGTGAAAAGTCAAAAAAGATTTTTTTTTCACCACTATTACGTATATTCAATTATGTAATTATTTGTATAATACTCTTAAATTGGTTTATGAAACTAAAGTCCTCACGTACAATAAGAACATTTAAAATGAGTAAAAATATTAGAATTTGATGATATAACTTTTAATACAATTATTGTGAAGGACGTTTTGTATGGTATATGTTATCTTCTACAGATTAGAATTGAGGTTTTGAAACCAAATGTCTCTGAAAAGAATCGAATAAAGTTAGTTTGATGAATTTAAATAATGACTACCTTGTGAATCGATTATTAACTCTTGATCTTTTACTCTTTTCGCTGTGCGATTTTGTATTGAAATTATGTTTAATATATGAAAAATAATATTACATGTTTAGCATATAATTCTAAACAAACAGATAGCTTTGCTATATGTATTTTAAAATATGTATATGTTTAAGAATATTTTTGAAATACTCTAATGTAGTAAATTTGGTGGTATATATTTTAAATATGTATGTGTTTATCTAGAAATACTCTAATACGTAATTCTCTTGTGAGTATGTAATAATAGAACCTAATATAGGTGATTGAATATTGAAATATTTAGTGCATGTTTATAGTTAGAATGTATGAGATATTACATAAGATCAAATTAAATTTTAAAACATACAAATAGGTGTCAGATCTTCAAACATTACAAAATGAACCAACGATCCAGAATAATATGAACTGAGAGTTTCTTCATGCACCTCCGTATCTAAAAAAATATTAAAATATTTTTTAAATTTTATATTCTAAAACATTATATTCAAATATTAAATAATTGTATTTTAAATTATATAATCTAAAATACAATTTCTTTTAATTCAAATCATGTCATCTAGAAGATGGAAAAGTAAAGAAAAATGTGACAAAAGAATGAAGAAAATAACAAAAATAAAATAGTATTTTTATTTTTCTCACTGAGATGTTGAAAGAAAGTATGGAAGGACACGAAGAAACACTAATGAACTAATGGCACTCATATGAACTAAATCATGACTATTTATACACGTTCGAATAAAAATGACAAGTTCAACATCACGAAAAAAAATCATGTCCTTGGAACTTGCAATCAACCAATCAAAGACCACCAACATTTCAATAATAAGTATGCATGACAACATTAAAGATCATCCAAGTTTATTACATTGTCATTATACCAATGAATTTCAGAGAATTTTTTCTCACAATTACTCTCTCTATCACTGTAAGAACTTCCTAAGGCTCTTTCTAGTGACTCCTTAAGATCCATCTCCCACAAACCTAGCCTACATATTTTGTTGTAAGTCTCATAACTGGCTATCCTCAGGCCATCTGACACCAACTCCTTTAAGTCTCCGCTCATTTCTTCACTATTCATTATGTCTAGAAATTGTTTTGATACTCCAGGTTCCCAGAAAACAACAATGGCACAACTCTTGTCCACCAATTTAACATCAAACTCTCTCGAAAAGATACTGTGCGAGGAACGAAGTAAATTCTTTACCATGCCAGCTGTCATACCAAGATTGAATCCCCATAAGAAAACCAAATGTTCACAGCTTATTTTTCTTGTATTATTGGTCCACATGCCAACATCCCCGGAATTAGATGAATCTTGGACAGGGGGTGAGTATGGATGGAATACATTGGTGAAGTCCTCAAGCTCTGGAGCCAAATGCTTATTGCCAGAATCAGTAACATTTGGAGAAATTTTCAATATAGAGCATAGCTTCATAAATAGATAGCCTAGTCTTAATGCATTAAGTCCATGAATCTTGCCTTCTTTTACAATAGCTGTATAAACCAACAAATGAAAAAATAAAAAATAAACAAGACTTACAAGTCATGAAGATAAAACAAATCTTTTCCTATTTTTTTGTCTAAAATAATTCTTAAATAAAAAAAAATATAACTCAGTCTTCTCTAAATTTATACAAGCTAAGAGGGCATTTCCTCGTACTTTTGTTCCTATTTTTATTTTCAAAAACATAGTTGTCACCCTATTTAGATTTGTTTCCAGAATAGGAAGCAGAAAAAACAAATTTAAGTGTCGCCTGCACAAATCTTTAAAAATAAGCAACAAATTGAAAAATAGATGTCAGTTGCATAATTAAAAAGTGAAAAGAAGAAACAAAATATAAGTAAACGCCTCCTAGAGCCAGTTAACTTTAGGTTTCATTTCCTATTTTCATATTCCGTTAATTATATAAATTGACGCCTTATACTTTTCAATCTGTTTCTGTTTTCATAGATTTAAACATGAAATAGAAAAAAAAAAGTTATTTTTAATATTTCTATTACAAATATTTGAAAACAAGAAAAAGATTGAAAACAAAGTAGCAGTTTTGTAATTCAAAAATGAAAACATAAAAAAGCCTAAGCATTCAGTTTTGTAAAGTATGAAACCATCACGACACTTTGCACATAATAAACTCGACAAAATGAATGAAAGTATGAAACCATATGATAAGCATGATTTTGAATTTTGGACGAGAATAAAAAGTTGTGAACATCAAGAAGTGGTGACTGACCTTGGTCAGGAATTTCCAAATCAACAGGTGCAAAGAAATTATTATTCAAGTAGGATATAGCACTCGGAATGTTGGTCACTTTTCTCATGGTTCCATGCTTCTTCATCAAGTAATTTATGTCAAGTACATTCGGAAAAACTGAGCGCAAAGAGCTCACAAATTCATCTACCTCCGGTGGAAGTGGTGCAATGAATTTAGAATGAATTAGAGTACAATCTGCATAAGTAAATGAGAAGTTAATTACATGAAGAAAGTAGACCAGATCAATACAACTAAGTTGAGAATTTTCATTTAAGAGATACACCATTAAGGCAATTGTAGCAGATAACAGGTTTCTGGGAAGCAGAAATTGAATCGATCACCTCTCGAAATCCACGAATTTTCATGCTCTCCTCCTCTTCCAAGTTCTGAAGCTCTCTCTGCAGTTAAGCCATAAGTATTTCCAAAGAAAAAGTTAGGAGGCAAGCAGAAAGGGTAGACATTTCTCATACCTCCAATAATTCCTTATCTTCTTTTGAATTTGCCTTAACAATTCGTAATGCATGTATGGTCCCACTCTTTGCAGGGAGCAGCAAAGTAAGAAGATCATCTGAGTAGTCTACCAACATCTACAAATAAACAGCCAAGAAACAAAGGAGAAAAGAACCGAATCATTTAAGTCATATACCAGTAGTGAGGTGATCAAGGTTGTATTATTCGGATCAGAACAATTAACATTTCTTTAGTTCGTTATACCTCAAGAATTAGCTGCACTTGGCGTTCACTGCATACATCTATAGTCATGCAAGGTCTAGATCTGAACTGTTCACTGCCCAGGAAAATATTCCTAAGGGAGTTGATAAGTTCTTCTGCATAAAATGAGAGTTTAAGAACAGAAGGAAGATACAAGAAATTCCTTATTGTAAAAAAAAAATCGGTCAAAGATTTTCTACCATCACTGCTTATGCTTGTGCCAGAGCTTTCACATGTCTTTCTCCAATATTTAATCCGTGATCTAATCCTCTCAACAAAAACTGTGTCCGCAACACTAGGTGATGAAGAAGATTTCACCACTTGATGAGAAGGGCGAGCAGTTCCAAGACGAACTTTAGCCACTGATTCCTGAGCTCTAGATAGGTATGATATGCCTGTCATACAAAAAAAAAAAAAAAAAAAAAAAAAAACTAACAGGTTATTAAAAAAGGGCAACCTAGTGCAGGTGGCGCCCACCAACACTAAATGAGATGCAGAGAGTATAAATTACTCGTCTTAGCCCCACAGGAGGATTTGAAGCCATGACCTCTAAGCTACAGAGAAGCAAGTTTATCTATGCTAAGGCTCAAGCTCAGTCATAGGTCACCAGGATATCAAAATAAGGGATTCCTATTACCCACGGAAAGAGATTTTGACACATTTCCATAGTCAGTCAATTGGAAACTTTCAATAAAGATCAAATAGCTCATTTTATCTAGTGATAAAAAACTTGCACACATCCAAGATTTGAACTGCATGTCTGAAGTCCGTGTAACAGTGCCCATTCATGCTTATGTGAATGTCAAAATGCCTGGAATCCGGATCCCTAATAAGTAACAGAACCATAGATCCTCAATTTACATGTCATAGCATAACCTTTCTTTCCATATTTACCACATTGGCAGAGTCGCTAAACAGATTATACATTCCAGTATACAGTTGAAGGGACCATCTCTTCAGGTGACCAACAATCACCATGACCAAAATCCTACTTCATAAAAAACACACTTTCTTTTTCCCATTCATGAGTATTTCCTTATGTGCTTATGTTGCTTTCATTTCAAAGCTGTGTTTCACCTCAGTGGTTTATAATAAATACTTGCATTAAAAGTTCAACAGATGAGTACATATTTAGTTTAAAGTTTGCAAAGTTAAGTTTGAATCGATTTCAGTTTGCAAAATCAGCATTGGTGTTTTGCTTTCAACTGAAAAATAGTTTTAGGCCAAATGTAAATGTGCAACAGAAATACTAACAACATACTCCCTAACACTCTTTTACCTTCGTTTCTAGGAGCTAATGAGGGAGGGGATGAGGGAGAGTAAGTGAAAGGGAGGAAGTTTGGTTGGAAGGATCCCTAACCGCATTCTTTCATAGCGAAGAAACATACAGAAATTGGCCATGTGAATATATAGTTGTTTTGAAAATCATAATCGACTATGGACACCCATAATCAATTATGGGTCTATTTTTTAAACTTTTTTTTTTCCTTTTATTACTATAATAATAATAAATAATTTAAAAATAATATTAATAGTAATAAATAAAATTAATAATGATAGACAAAATACTTTTTCTTTAATGATAAATAAAATATTCTTTCTTTCTAACCAAACAACATATTTTTTCATCCATTTCTGATCTATTTATTTTTCACTCCCTCTATTTCAGGTCTATACCAAAATGAGCATTAAACATATATTATCGGCTGAAATATATTGGAAATTACAAATTCTACTGGGTCCAACATGCAATGACTCTATCTCCGGTTTTTGTACTTGCCAATAAATTTTAATTAATGGTAAAGTGTGTTAAAAGGATGGAACTAGCACTCCTCAAATTTGCGACAGTACTACAAGAGAAAACAAGCATACCGCGAAACTGGGGATTTACAAGACAAACTAAGTTTGAAGATTCCAAACACTGGACCAAACATGGGATATGTTTAAACAAAACTTCTCCATATGAAAAGTTCTACAAATTAGCTCAAGCATATGGAGAAACTCATTTCTTTCTTTTTTTTCTTCTATTTTTCGTTCCTAAAAGTGATGAAAAGTTTCCTAGCCTAAAATTATATTTTGATCACAGATCAGCAGCACCAGAAACAATCAGGGAACATGTTCTAGGTTTTGTCCTAATTTTAAACCATCAAGTAAAAGGAATTGAACATACCCATTTTGCGCGCCCAAAACGAGAACAAGAACAACAACACACAAGGCAACAAAAGCTCACCATCATAGACGCAAGCATTGAAATCAAAGCCCCGGCGAGCCATGGAGGCGAGAAGCGATGTCTGGCACGAAAAGCTGTAAGCAGGCATCCCCATTTTCAATTCGTCTCTTGGAAACAGCACGAAATTATAACTGCACATTTTTTCAACATTATATTTAAAACAAACAGTGACCTAGTATTTTCCAAAAAACGAAAAAGAAGTGAAGGCGTTGGGAACTGACGGGTGAGCGAGGAGTTTGTCGGAGCGGGAGACGGAGAAAGGGCAGACTGCAAAGTGGAGGAGCTGGAAGCGGTGGGCGGCGTGGCGGGCCTTGGAGTAGGCGTTCTGGGCGGAATCGAAGGGGAGAGGGCGGAGCCAGGACGGCGGCGATGGAGAGCCGGTCTTCGCCATGGACACGGCCACATAGTCGGAGGTAGAGATGTGGGTCTTTATCTCTTGCAGGGATTCTTCGAAGTTGGAGGTCGTCACCTGCTTCACCCTCCATTTCGAGGACGACGTGCAGAGGAAACGACGCCGCAACGGACACACAGAAGCCATGAAAACGGCGGCGTTTCTGCTTCTAGGAGCCGCGCTTCACTACAACTGCAGGAGGTGATAGTAAATTTGTGAGTGTTAACAAAAAAAAAATAATTATATTTACGTATTTTAACCATCGGAGGAAAATTTTAATGAGAAAAAAAAATAACGCTAAAGACGGGGAAAAAAAGATAATAGTTTTACAACCTACAAAACAATAACTCATTTTAATAATATAATAATATGTATCAAAATTTTAAATTAAAAAATAATATATATATATATATATATATATATAAGTAAAATATTAAAATTTTAAGTTGTCAATTGTGAAATATATTACTAGATCACATGCATTTGGATTACTTCCTTGTGTAACTATTGTTTCTTATTCCATCCAAAATGTAATTTTTTTTGGTACGCTTGATGTTTGTAGATTAACCCCTTAATCACTTTATCTCTATTATTTGGAAAACAATACTTCAACAAGATTATTAATATTATCTATTATTTATGTTTAGGAATTGTATTATAGGGTTGACGTGACAACTCTTTAAGTGGAATATAATAAAGGTGGTAAGTATAATAAACAACCGATTTTTATTATATTATTCTAACTGAATATAGGAAAATGGATCTAACTCTTTAGGCCTACTATGCTTATAAATACAGATTTGATCACAACACAACAGGTACTTTTAAACTCTGACCTAAATCACCTGCACACTCTAATCCTAAACCGACTTGAGCATCAGAGTGCCTGCAAGACCCCCTCCCGGGACGTGGATATCGGAGCAGTCAGAATAATCAAACAGCATACAAAGGAGCGACCAAGGAGCAACCAGGAGAAGACATTGTTGTTGCAGAAGTCAACCGATCTCTTGCGAGAACATTTTGACGCCCACCGTGGAACCGAGATTGACTTAGCAGCAATGGTGACAACCAGGAACCATAACAACCAACAAAATAACCAAGAAGAGAATTCCTCGACCATACTAGGTGAGGTAAGAAGAGAATTGGAGATGATAAGGAAGTTGTGCAAGGAAGATCAGCTGCGACAAACAAGTGCATTCGATACCCTTCAAAAAGAAAACAAAAGGTTACAGCAAAGGCTTGAGAGGATGGAGAAAGAGAAACAAAACCGAGAAGTTCGAGCGGAGGGAGAGGCTCTCGGCATGACGCCCAAAAAGAACAACCCCAGACGGAAAGAGGAGTCACAGCCCGACGGCCGGAGAGAAGAACCCCGACATGAAAGTCAGAGAGAAGTTCCTAGCCCTGAAGAGTGAGATGAGTCATCACGTCTCGTCGACAACTCATGCGGGTAGTTTCCTTTTACTGATGAAATACTGGCTACCAAGCTGCCTCCCAACTGGAACAATCCTGCATTGGATAAGTACGACGGCTCAACAAATCCGGACGAGAACATCTATGCGTATGTCTCTCAGTTAACTTTATTCACTACGGACAGCTACATATATGGTAAGGTTTTTCCAACTTCTTTTAAAGGGGTTGCGCTTAGTTGGTTTACCCGGTTACCCTCAAATTGATAGACTCCTTTGCGACCCTGAAGGCTAAGTTTGTAGCCCAGTTCGCAACCAGTAAATCTCATCAGATGACGTCCGTCGTGTTAGTGAATATTTGACAAGAGAAAGGAGAGTCTTTGAATGCGTTTATGGCTAGATTCGGCCAAGTCACCTTAAGCATTCGCGGGCTCCTGCCCGAGGTGACGATGGCCTATTTGATCACTAGGCTTAGGCCTGGACTATTCGCGGACAACTTAGTTATGCAGCCCCCTGCCAACATGGATGACCTTCGTCGAAGAGCCACCCAGTTTATGCAGGTTGAGAAGTTACGACAATTTACAAGAGTAGAGCATAACCAAAGGAGACGAAGCGACCGAACACTTAATCCCGCAAGATTCAAGTACATGCCTAGTACCCAAAGTTTCGCAAGGTACACGCCCCTCAATACTGTCGGGCCCGAATTCTAGATGAGGCCTTAAACACCGATTTGATCACGGAGCCTCGAAGATGCATATCACCCCAGAATGTTGACTAAAGAAAATATTGTCGGTATCATCGCAATCACGACCACACTACTGGAGAATGCACTACCCTTAAAGATAAAATTGAAGAACTAATCCAAGCAGGGTAATTACAAAGGTATGTCACACGAAAAGGACGAAGACAATACGGACGGCACCAAGAACGCAATTCGAGAGGAAGAAGCCCTAAACTAAGGAACAAGAGTCCTAGATGAAGTTAGAATGAAGCCAAGTAAGGATGTTACCGAATGGCGATTGGCAGGAGAAGGCCATAACACTCGGCTAAGAGGGGACATTGCAGAGGTTGAAGTGAAAAAGATAACCCAGTTTTTGACGGATAACAGGGACCTCTTTGCCTGGACGGTCAAGGACATGTCGGGCATCGACCCCAGGTGATGTCCCATAAGTTGTCTGTATGCAAAAAAGCTTGAATGCAGCCTTTTCAATCAACTGATATATGGTTTTGACATCTTGCAATGCTCTCCCTACAAAGTAAATTGGTTTTTGGTCTTAAGTCAACTTATGGGACATCACCCGGGGGTCGATGCTCGGCATGTCCTTGACCGTCCAGGAAAAGAGGTCCCTGTTCTCCGTCAATAATTGGTTTATCTTTTCCACTTCAACCTCCGTCATGTCCCCTCTTAGCGGAGTGTTCTGACCTTCTCCCGCCAATCACCATTCGTTAACATCGTTACTTGGCTTCATTCTGACTTCATCTGGGACCATTATTCCTTCGTTTAGGGCTTCTTCCTCTCGGACTGCGTTCTTAGCGTCGTCCGTATTATCTTCGTCCTTTCCGTGCGACATACCTTTGTAACTGTCTTGCTTGGATCAGTTCTTCAATTTTATCTTTAAGGGTAGTGCATTCTCCAGTAGTGTGGTCGTGATTGCGATGATACCGACAGTATTTGCTTTGGTCAGCATTATGGGGTGATATGCATCTTCGAGGCTCTGTGATCAGATTGGCGTTTAAAGCCTCATCTAGAATTCGGGCCCGACCAGTATTGAGGGGTGTGTATCTTGTGAACCTTCGGACACTAGGCATATCCCTGAATCTTGGGGGATTAAGTGTTCGGTTGTTCCGTCCCCCTTGATTATGCTCCACTCTTATAAATTGTCGTAACTCCTCAACCTGCATAAATTGGGTGGCTCTTCGGCAAAGGTCGTCCATGTTGGCAAGGGGCTGCATAGCAAAGCTGTCCGCGAACGGCCCAAGCCTGAGCACAGTGATCAAATAGGCCATCGCCACCTCGGGCAGGAGCCAACGAATGCTTAAGGCGACTTGATCGAATCTAGTCATAAACGCCTTCAAAGACTCTCCTTTCTCTTTTCGGATATTCAATAACGCGACGGACGTCATTTGATGAACTAGGCTACAAACTTAGCCTTCAGGGTCGCAAAGGAGTTTATCGACCCGGGGGTAATCGAGTAAACTAACTAAGAGCGACCCCTTTAAGAGAAGTTGGAAAAACCTTACAGTATATGTAGTCGTCCGTAGTGAATAAAGTTAACTGAGAGACATACGCATCGATGTGCTCGTCCGTTCTGTTGAGCTGTCGTACTTGTCCAATGAAGGATTGTTCCAGTTGAAAGGCAACTTGGTAGCCAGTATTTCATCAGTAAAAGAAACTGTATGCATGAGTCGTCGACGAGACGTGATGTCTCATCTTGCTCTTTCGGGCTTGGAACTTCTCTCTGACTTTCATGTCGGGGTTCTTCTCTTCAGTCGTCTGGCTATGACTGCTCTTTCCAGCCGTCCGTCTGGGGTTGTCCTTTTTGGCCATCATAGCGAGAGTCTTCTCCCTCCACGCGAACTTCTCTGTTTTGTTGCTCTTTCTCCATCCTCTCAAGCCTTTGTCATAACCTTTCGTTTTCTTCTTGAAGGGTATCAAATGCGCCTGCTTGACGCAGCTGATCTTCCTCGCGCAACTTCCTCATTATCTGCAATTCTCTTCTTACCTCATCTAGTATGGCCGAAGAGTTCTCTTCCTAGTTGTTTTGTTGGTTGTCAGGTTCCTAGTTGTCACCATTGCTGCTAAGTCAATCTCAGCCTCACAGTGGACGCCAAAATGTTCTCGCAAGAGACCGGTTGACTTCCGCAACAACAATGTCTTCTCCTGGCTGCTCCTCGATCGCTCCTCTGTACGCTGCTTGATTATTCCGATTGCTCCGATATCCATCATCCCGGGAGGGAAATCCTCTAACACTTAAGTTAGTTTAGGGCTAGAATGTGCAGGTAATTTAGATTAGAGTTTAAATGTACCTGTTGTATTGTGATCAAACCTGTATTATAAATGTAATAGTGAGTCTAAAGAGTTAGCCCAGTTATTCTGTTAGAATAATATAACATAATCGATTATTTATTTTACTTACCTTTGATATATTCCCCTTGAGAAATTGTAACATCAGCCATATCAGCCATACAGTACATAATCAAAATCCTAACACACGTGAAACTGCTCCATACTATGTTTTCATTAGAAATATGAACGTAAAAGAAAATGTTATATATAGATATTTACAAATGACTCATTAATAAAGTCCTCACATTGGTAGTGGAATTCAAAATTTAATAAATAGAATGATCATCAAACCATATCCTTCTTATAGATAATAGATTGTTGAGGAGAAGAACACAACAATAATAATGAGTTTAAATATCAAGCACTTTCTTTTTTACTTTCCCATACCAAATCAGTTGGGTAGGAACATGCTTGGAGGAAGGTTACAATCATCCAAAATCATAAATACACGGAAAAAAGAACTTTAATGTAGGATTCTAGTTTACAATTGTGAATACATCAGTGCACCACATTTCTCCAACATATTGTACATACACAAAAATTCCTTTTCAACCAAAAAAACCTATATAAATCTTTCAATGGCTACTGTCATATTACAAACAATTACTTTCTTTGTTTTCATTGACTTAAAGTTCAACACCCCACAAACCAAATAAACTTTCATGTAATGCCAGAAATAGCATGAACAACAAAATTATAGAATTATAGCAAAAAGGTGATCCCCCAGAGAACTGGAATTTGTGAGATTGATCCCTGCAGAAGAGAAACAAGCACTAGTGTTACTATTAATACGCTATAAGTGAAATATATTAAATTTCAATGAAATCCCTTTTTCATTTAGAGCACAAATCTTGGTGAAATTTTGAGAATTTGATTGTCTTAGCTCAAGTATTTTGCTATTGCATTTTGCAATCTTGTTTTTGAATGGTAGACATGCTAGTTGCTCGTAAATTGTGAAACAGCTAGAGTCGCTTTATTTAAAGGAACTCTTACTTTTGAAGGGAAGAAAGTAAGCCGCAGAAAATTGCATTGTCAGGCAAAGTATTTTCATTGCTGTCTTTCTCTGGGTTTACAACGTGCAGATAAACTTCTTGGCCCAGATACCAAGAGTTGAGGTTCTGTGCACGAAGGTTCCAAATACCGGCATTGTCAAGAGGTACCAAAATGGCCGTCCAAGCACCAGGAAAGACCTGCAGACAGGTTAAAATGAGTAGTTATAGCATATACAGTTCATTTTTTGGTCACCAAAAGCTACTCTAGCAGAGTAAATCAAATTCATGTGTCACTTTACTTGCAATCACAGCCTCTTGTATGTTGGAACAACTAACAAGAAACTATGTCAAAATTTTAGCATGGAAAAATTGCTTTGGTCAATTGGCTGCAAAGCCTCTACAAAAGAGAGGACGAGAAAAGACAGCTCAGGAAATTATTTTTCAATAGAAAATAAAATTCAAGATATTTTTAAATATCCAAATTTAAAGGAAAAATAAAAATTAAGTAGCAAAGCAGAAATAAAGTATTTCTTGGTTGAATCTGTGAAACAATCTGTATTCTTGGTTCCCCTTGTTATATATGAAAATGGTCTATTCCAACATAACTTTCACACAGTTTTTGAGCAAATGTATGGAGTAAGAGATTATGCTATGGGTAAGGAAGTAAGGCTGTAATACCTGTGTGGTGCTGCGAGCCACACCATCCCATTTATTATAAGTACTCCTGCTATTTTCTGTCCATACTCCAAAATCCATGCTACAGTTCAAATGAGAAATTCACTCACTCTTAACCTCAATTTTAGTGCAACATAGAAAAAAAATGATAAATTGAAATTTTAGAGCTAAAATCTCACCCGACAACAAAGAATGCGTAGCCATCCAAATGATAGGTCTGGACTGTAGTGTCATTGTTTTGAAATATTATTTCCATAAAACCTCTGTAAGTACCATTAATCAGAGAAGTATCAACTTTTGGGGGTCTGTTCATCAATCTATTTGGAAAATCAATCTTGTACACACCCAGAATATTAAATTGTTGTGCAAGCTTCAGGGGTGTTGAAGGTGGTAAGTATGATATACCATTAAGGGTAGTTCGCCACTTTCCATTTATAAGCTCTGGAGGTCTATTAAGAACAACATATACATCCGTCACAGTAATATCACCATATCTGAAGGAGCCCTGTGGGTTTGGACGTGCAGCACCGGCAGACACATTCCACCTAAAAGTACCATCATAAAATCAGATTTTGAACATTCAAAATTTTATGATATTAAAATACTATAGATCTAACCATAAAATCTAAGGTGTGATCAAAGGGCAGCAAATATATTAAATTAATGTTTTTTCTTTTTAGTTCCCCCAAAACACAAAATGTCATAAAACATAGTGTATTAACTTAGGGATTATACAATCCAGGACTAAAGTCAAGCATCTTTAATTAGGCTAGTCTATAATTCTATTCACCTTGTTTATTATCAAAGCAAAAGTTTCCACAACAAGACAAAGTACCAACTAATAACCTTATTGATCTTGCTTGATTTATTGAAAATGAAGGATCATCTTCACCCAAAAGACCAGGAAGAGGGCCTGAAGCAGGTCCCAGAGAATTAGAGTAGTGCAAAATGGCAACTCCAGTAGCTCTAGCCCATGATGAATTAACAAACCGAGGACTGGCAACAATATAGTAATCAGTGCTGGCATTTTGATCCATTGTAACCAAGAATGAATATGACTGACCCACATGAATATCCATGTTGGTGTAGTTTTGCTGAACTGTGTATGATCCTTCAGTCTCCACCAGAAGCAAGTTGTGATTTTGTATCCTAAAATTTAAACTTGTTGAGATACCAACATTGTGAACACGTAGGCGATATGTTTTCCCTGTTTCAGACAGAATGATAAACTGTTGATGATACATGAGTACAGAAAAAGTTATGTTCTCTCTTATTTACAAACTACTTAGATATCTAGATTAAAATCATTTAAGTATCTGTACATTCTTGTTTGAGTGTTTAAACGTGAGTGACAGAATTAAAACCATCTATTTCTGGGTGAAAATCTTAGAATGTTGCATAATAAATGTAGGGACATCTTAAAATTCTTAAAGGTTCTTTTCTAATTATGAAAATTGGATCCCTCCGAAAGAGTCAAGCTGCATATTTGGGAGGCAACTTTTAAAATCTGGAGACCCCTTGATAATTGGAGCCCTGTGCACAAGGTATGTTTGTACATGTTATTCTACGGGCTTTAATAAATGTTATGCCCAATACAGAAGAACAACATGATCCAAGAAAGAATGGGGAGATGACAAAAATCATATCCGTAGCAAGACATACTCCTAGAATAAAAGAACATACAAAAAACATCTTTAGTGTCTAGAACACATGATCAGATGATCATGATGTATAAACACATACACTTATGACATAAAGGACTTTGCCTTGTCACAGACAACAATTTGCTCAAGTCAAGCAGACAATATATTTAGTGATTAACCATGCGTGATAAAATATAAAAGAAACATTTGAAAGTGAAGCTTCAAATTAAAAAATATATGATATTTCCAGCATACCCGAGGGAAAGGCATTACTGATTTTTAATACTCCCCAGATAGAATCTGGATCAGAAGATAGAGATTCTTGGGTTTGAAATTCTGAATTCTCGGGTCTGATCCAAATTGAGGCTTCAATAATTTAGAAACCAGATCCACCAAAATTTGTGATTTCCAATAAATTTAGAAAGGGAGTGTTTCTAGCATTCATCTTTTGATAAAGACCCAAACATCTGGGAAACCCACCTCTAAAGTTAGTAGTTTAAGGGAGGGGAAAAACTACACAATTAAATACTCCACTTAACATGTCATACTATGTAAGTCCCTATTAGTTTCCTAATTTATTGGTCAATCCAAAATTTGAATTGGAATTAATATCAAGATATGTAAGAGATATCACATCTGATTTTAAGACGAAACTAGGAAAGTCACGAGGAATTTATAGGCATGGCAGCTTGGGAGGCAAATCTTGTGGGCTTCTTCTATTGGAGAATTGTTATTTTATGAGATGGAGAAGCTAATGGAGTTGTAGGGATAGTGGCTTGGCCGTGTGGTAATGTGTAATATTACTTGTATTATTTATCTTTAAAAGCTTTTACTTACGACTTTATCATCTTGTACAAGATAAAATTTGTCTATTTCGAATCCAAACTGTTATGTTACTATCCATGACAGGCAGTGCTTTATTATTATTATTATTATTATATTATATATATATATATATATATATATATAATATTATAATTTCAGATATATAAAACTTCCTGCAGAATTCTGTGGAAAATAAAAGTTCTAAGGAGAAGGAAGATTCTTGCGAACTTGCCATGTATGTCACTGTCACGTATCTCTCCCATATTTATAAACCAAGTAAAAAAAAACATGTATTCCCTATGTTCTTACCTGGTTCCACGTTTATTATCTGGTAAGAAATGCCATTTGGGACAAGATTGTCATCATAGCGATAAGGACCTAGTCCATTAATAAGCACTCCATCAGGAACTCCAAGGTCAACCCCATTTTCAACATCTTTCCTGAGATCCTGTTTCACCATATGAAATGGTCAAAACTCCATAAATAAAAGGAAAAAAAATTACCCCAGTCAGTCAGAGAAAGCAAAAGGACCTTATGACTCCTGGTGTACCAGTCACTCAAAAATATAGTAATATCTCCATCTGGCAATCCAAAGGGAACAGGAATAACTGGTCGATTGTTTATAATGATTCCTCCATATCCTCCTGCAGCTTTCTGGAAGTTCAGGGAAGGGAAGTAGAAAAAACTCCCTATCTGATCTTTAACTTGAAACTCATACGTCCAATTCCACCCTGCTGGAATTGGACAATTAGTTCCTGAAACTCCATCCTGCCATGAATTTTTCCTATGTTGTACGCCATTCCTGCATTTAACTACTCAACATAATCATTACCATTATTATTACTAGTTACATCATCATTCTTGACCAAACCAAATTATGTTACCATGTTAGAAGTAATGGTTCATCAAGATTGTTCTTGACATTGACAACTACATTCCAGTTTGTCGTTACATTCAGAGTTGGTCCTGGAAATTGTCCATTGATCCCAATAACCTGAAACAGAAATTTGTTACAAAAGAGGGTTGGTAAGGTGAGTATGAAGCAAACAAGTAAACACAAAAAGCTACCGTGTATATTAAAAATACGGAAACAAACCACATGATTTTACATGAGAGTCTATAAAAAATAATGAATTAAGTTTTGTGTACTTATACAACACATAAGATATAAATAGACAAATTCAATGTGGGACAGCTCGAGTACAGTGTTAAACGGTCAAACATGTCCAAAACTGAACAGGTTTGTCCAGAGACTGTGGAAAGTTGTCTTTACTTTTCATTTGGGATCTGGGTGAAGAAAAGAGTGCAAGAAACTAGGGACAAGTCAAAATGGCTTCGTTGTTAGTTTGTAACATATCTAAAGCATTAAAAGGTTCTAGGATAGATTCTCAGTAGTTTAATAAATTTCGGGGTTAATTAATAACCTAATGTTGTTGTTCTAATTCACATCATATCCGTGTAAGTTCTTTCCCGTGGTGCTGAAGTATTTTTGTCCCTTTTTTAAGAAGAGAAAGGGGAGTCTTCCTATTGTTTTTCACTCAACTGAATTGAATGGTGGTACAGTCATAATTAGTTTAGTGACATTATGAAGCCATTTGAAACCATGGAAACTTGAAAGTGCCTTACTGTTGGAAGAAGATTAAAGAAATAAAGTATGGGCATGGAGGGGATAGGGTGTAAACGAGGTGTAGTTTTGCACATCTTAAAGTTTTTATGGTTCACTGTCATTAAGAAAATAAATTAAAGACCACGGTACATGTTTTAGAAACTTAGAATTTTCAAACCACTAAAGTTGGACTAGTGGTGGAGTTTGGGTAGTTAGCACGACATTTTGGTCCAGATCTCATTTGTACTGCACAAGAAAAAAAGCTAGAATCCTCGTTGAAGCTGAATTAGATCAGGGAGAGACTGAAAATCAAAGATGTAAGTCCTACCACCTATTATACCTCTAGATATAAGTCATATCCTAGGACCGCTCACATTGAACCACCTCCCACTACAAATAGGAAAAACATATTTGGACACCTCAAATGTTATTCAACACCTAGTGAGACAGAGAGAAAAGAATAGGTATAATAGGTGATAGGAAAAGAGAGAAAGGGTGAGAAATTAGAGGTGTTTAATGGATGTCCAAAACTCATTGCTCCTGTAGAATGTCAAAGTATAAAGGATTTGGCCAGTCAGGTATTCCTTTTTAACTCACATCTCTTTGCTTGTGAAGAACCCAAACAAGAGTGTCAAAGTGTCCTTCATTGCTCTAGTGCAGCACTCAGACCTGCTAGTGTTTCAGGTGAATAGGAGTCGATTGGATACAACGCTGAGAAACTTTTGAGAGCCTTTTTACTGGAAAAAGCTCTATTTTCAGTATAAAAACCTCTCCAAAACACATTTTTTAGCTTGTATCCAAACAGGTGCTATGACAACATACGATGATAACTTAACTGTTTCGGTTGATGCTAGGATTCTCCGTGACATCATAATCAATTCATAACAGGTCAACAATGGAGTAAAATTACTGCAGAAGGGCATTGTCAGTTAGGCATTACTTTGGTTTTCTAGCTCAGCATTATAATGGAGAGTGTTCATGATGAAATATAAAGTAATTTGATGGCACTACAAATTTAATGTTCTTTTCGTTTTATTTATCATTTGAACTGGAAGGTTCCTCATTCTCATCTCCTAAAATACCATAAAACACGATTTAAAAGGAGGCACTGAATGAAAATCAACCTCAGACCCAAAAAGGAAACCCAAGAGTACTAAAGTATGTTGGATTGATAAAAATTCGAGAGCTTATAACTTCTTAAGAACACGATAGTAGGTAATACTAGACTAACTTTAAAAGTTTATATTGCGTTTGGTTGTTCTTGAAAAGAGAAATAGAGGGAATGGAAATAGGAAAGAAACAAGTTGAAAAAAAGAGAAATAAGTAACAGATAAAATTGAATGTTTAGTGGCTTGATAGAGTACAAATCGGTGAGAATTATTTCTTTTCTCCTTTCATTCTATCAACGCTCAAAATTTTTCCCCTTCCTTCTCCATCCTTTCCATCCACTCTACCAGAGACCCCCTTACTGAACATTTTGAGGGCAAGAAAGAGGTAAAAATCAGATCCCGTCTAAACTTTCCACTACGAATACCGACATGCAGGAAAAAAGGTTAAATTCAGCTGTTGATAATTACTAAACGCCAAGTATTCAACATAGCAAAAATTAACGTTGATAGTGTGTACTCTCCTCTTATCCGTTTGAGAATTACAAGAATTAGCAGTTAATTTGGAATTAACTATCAAGTAAATACTAACAGAAGGCTACATTAACCGACATTTATTTTACCACAAAAATTAGGTATAACTAATTAAATAGCATTTCTTGCTGAAAACAGGATTACCACCACATATTAGGAAACATTTGACCGTTCCATTATGAATCCAGTCACAAACAGAACTTCAGATCACAACACAAGCGTGATCCTAACTACATCCAAAAAGCACAGAATGTCTAAAGTTTTTCAACAAACTGCATCCAACATTGGTTTGACTATGAAGGAGAAAAAGAAGGCACACTACAATTGGCGAAAGAAAAGGAAAAACGAACCTTCTGTTTAACTCCAAGAGGAGAGGCTGAGGTGTAGGATACCGTCCAATCATAGAAAACATAAGGGTCGCCTGCAAAAGTAACATCTAAGAAGCATAGAAGGGTTGTGAATAACAAAGAAGATAATGATGGCATCGTATTTCTGGGTGAATCTGTGTCTCTCTTCTCAAGGTCTGTGCACAAACTGTGAAGTGAGTGAAGTTACCAATTCTGTGCATCACATGGGAGAAAGGGGTCACTTTTTGACTTTCTGCGTCATCTCGTGGGTCCTCTATGTTTTACTTTTCTAGAATTAGCGGGTTTTTTTTTTTTTTTTTTTTTTTAACTTTCACCTACCTGGCACACTATATTTTATTACACACAGATTTCCCATCACTTCGGAATTCCGACCATGGTTGAGTTAAATATATTCGGAATGCCATTTAAAGTTTAACTTCTGGAGAAGAGAATTCTCAAGTAGTTTTTTATTTTTTTTTTTATTTTTCAAAAAAAAAAAAAAAACAGGGGTTCCTTTGAAT
>Ga0209489_101278_pt1 | contig 51398 bp, 20 predicted proteins | sample SiratrowhiteBW_FD_187527 | JGI IMG/M metagenome (GOLD analysis project Ga0209489, IMG submission 187527) | Root nodule microbial communities of legume samples collected from California, USA - Siratro white BW (SPAdes) (version 2) | ecosystem: Host-associated > Plants > Roots > Nodule | place...
TATTATTATTATTATTATTATTATTATTATTATATATATATATATATATATATATATATATATTACGGTTGGTTTTTGTTTTCTAATCCACCGTCTAGTTTGCACAATCTGTAAGTTGCAATCTGTAAGTTTGCACAAATTAGGTGTACATATAGTCTGAATTTGATTGCAACTTATAGATTATGCAAACTAGACGATGGATTAGAAAACAAAAACCAACAGTAATATATATATATATATATATATTGTCTTGCAAATTCCAACAAAAGTTGTATAATATGTCAAAGAATAGGTATGTTTATATTATAATATTCCTGGTTCATGGGAAGCAAGCAAGCGAGGTGAGCTATATTTTTCTGCAGATAAAGCACTATAGGGTGAATTTGAAAAATGTGGGTGAAGTATATCATAAGAAATTTCACGAGCACCTGTCCCATTGGTGAAACATTTTAAATTTGTATTGGGAACAAAACCAAATCACTCACAAGATATAGAAAGTATGTCAATAATGAAAAGAAGTGTAGAGAGACAACTTGTTCAAAGTCAAATGGAGGATGCACAAAAGAGAGCAAATGATTTAGAGTTAGAAATGCAAACTTTGACCAACGTTATTCAAAAGAAAGAAGAGACCAACCTTCAACTTCAAAGTGAATTGCAGTTTCAACGTCAACTAATCAAAATGGAGATGAGACATCAAATGGTTACTTTATTAGGAAGTTTATCGTTTAGCACTTCAAATGCTCCATCAAACAAAGTAAGTTGTATTATTATTTATTCTTTTATTAATATTTCTATATCTTTACATTTTTAAATTATTATTAATTTTTTATTCATATTCGTGATTTATTTTATTTATTTTCCAGGATCAAAATCCTTGAAGATAATATGGACAATGTTTATTGCTCTTTAATAGTAAAAGTAGTTCTAAGGTTACCCGAAGGTTTAGTACATATTAGCCTTCTTGTAGTGTCATTTTGTATTGTGATGGAGATAGGTTATTGTTGTAGCTCTATTATAGGTGTAGGGCACATTTGTGGTTATGGTTGTTTTGCATCTCATTCTTTTGTGGTTGTTGTTTCTTTCAATGCTGAACTTATATTTGTTATTTGTGTATAACGGTTGAGATATCTGTCGCAATTGGGATCACGATGGGGCGATCAAAAAATTATTTTAAAATATATTTATTTAGAGATTTCGAGTTTCCACCATAGCTTATTAAGAAAAACCATCGAAAAACCAAAAATAAAATAGTCTACAAACCAAAGTAAGGGTTTTGAGTCGGTTATGTGTGGGGAAGGTATTAGCACCCTACAACGTCCGTTCTAAGACGGTACCTTTAATCAAATGGATAAAAATAAGTATGGGTTTTTTTAATATTATTTTTCCCCAAACAAAACAATAATGACAACAAATAATAAAAAAACAAGTATATATAAGAAAGCCTACAAATACAAAGCAAATAAACAACGAAAATATTTTATTATTTTTATTTGAATCCAACAAGGCTTGACCTTGGTCTTACGTATCTCTATATATGATAGAAAATCAGGGTACACGTAGTTCTATTTTAAGAATTTTGTTTGGTGATATTTGATATTTTAATTTTGTGAACATTTTACATTTTTTTATTATTTTTTTATTCTGAAAACCTATGTTTTTTTACTTTTTTTTATATTTATTTTTAAAAAAACTATTTTATATTTTTAATTTTCAAAATTGTTTTTGTTTATACTGTTTTAAAAAAAATAAAAACAGTTTTTATTATTATAGAACTACTTTATGTTTTTTTTTTATATTTAAAACTATTTTTTGTACTTTTTTATTTTTAAAACTACGTTAAAAACTATTTTGTATTTGAAAAAAAATTTAAAATTGTTTTATATATTTTTTAATTTTTAAAACTCCTTTTCGTATTTTTTCATTGAAATTAAATATTTTTATTATTTTTAAAAATGCTTTGTTTATTATTATTTATTTATTATTTTTAAAACTATTTGGAATATAATTTTTTTATTTTTTTAAAAGTTTGTTAATAAAAATGTTTTTTTAATCCTTATACCTAACCTATACAAATATACATATAAACATAATTCAGATTAAATAAACTTAATATTCATTATTTATGTAGCATGGAGCACTAGTACCACACATTATCCCTTTGTTCATAACTTCAGTATATATTTTCTTTTTTTTAGGAAATATTGAATAAAAAACTAAATAATTGATTTAAATAATAAATGCAAATGACATAGAAATAAAATAATTAATATTATAATTAGCTATAGTAAAAATATTAAGCCCAAACCGTTTTCTTTTTTTATCAATTTTCTCATTATCATTATTATTATGTTTACATTTTTATTTTTCCCAAAATTAAGTAATGTTTTATACTTTTTAGTTTTGAAAAATGTTTTATATTCTTTAATTTTTTTGAAAATTTTTATTTTTTATTTTTGAAAAATATTTTATTTTTTCAACGATTTTTAAAGCTGTTTAGAAACTTTTACATTTTTTCTTTTTCTGAAAATTTTTACCTTTTTATGATTTTTGAAAATTGTTTCACAAAAACAACATCATTTTATTATTTTTTTTTACCTTTTCCCGAAAAATTAATAAATCATTAAATTTTTAGGAAAATTTTATATTTTGCTTGAGAAATTAAAAATGTCTTGTATTTTTTATATTTATTTCTAAACGAATTAAAGCAATAAGCGCTGAATATCAAGATATTGTAGTAACCCTCAAACAAGACAATCATATTACATAAAGAAATAAAGGAATCAGGTGAGCAATCAAAATATATCAATTGAAGATCCTCAAACAACATGTTTCTCTTTCATCAATAACTTTTAATGTCTTATGTTTCATTATACTTTTAAAAAAAAAAACGAATCAAAGCAATAAGGGTCGAATAATAGGACAATAAAAGAATCAAATGAGCAATCAAAATAATCACATTATGTACAACACATACAAAAAATGATTGAACTAGACTTATCCGTTGAAGCACTACTCAAGAACTTCTGACTTTTTCTCCTTCTGCCCTTGATGACTCTAGATGCCAACTAATTTTTCAGCACTGTAATTCTTGTTGTCTCTCTGTGTTTTTTCCGTGTGCATCCACTTGCTCACTATGTATATTTATACTAATTCCAGTCAGCCTACTCTTAATTCAAATTTAAATCCATTAATTCCTAATTATTCCCACTTAATTATAATTTGTGAACTGCCAATTGATTACTCATTTTAATTTAGATTCAAATCTATTAATTCCTAATTATCCCCACTTGACACCAATTGACTATTAAATCCCAAGGACGAACATAGACTGAAAAATGGGCAGAATTGTACTGTTGTTATTGTTATGGCATCATAACCTCCTATACATATAATCAAATTCGAAAATAAATGAATATGGGGAATAAATGGGGAATATTTGAGGTAATGTGGCTGAAATATTTTATTATTTTTTTTTAAATCATTTTTTTCTTTATTGTTTTTTCATTTTTACATTTATTGAAAGCGACCTAAATAACACAACAATAGAAATAGATACTTAAACTTTTTTATTGTTTCATTTTAATATTATTATTATTATTATTATTTTGAAATATATATTTATATTTTTTTTACTTTCTGAAAAAATAAAACAAATCATCTAATGTGAAAAAAAATCTAATTACTATTTTAGAACATTAACCAAATGGAGTCTGTAAAATAAAAAGGATAATCATAACAATTCAAAAAGAAAACGCACCAATTATTAGACAATCAATATTTAATTGAATCATCAGCATTTAATCACTATTAAGCATAATCATCAGAATAATAATCAAATCTACTATTCAAACTTCTAACCTTTTTATAATTCTTGAGTTTATTTTCAATTAATATTCATATTATTAATGAGCATCAGAAAAGGCAGACAGAAAGAGAGAATGTGACATGACAACACTTTAATGACAATTTTATTTTTATTATTATTATTTTTAACAAATTTTTAATGGACTGATTTTCTGTACTTTTTTTTTCCTTTTACGAATTTTATTTTTAAAACTTTATTCATAAAATAGAATGAAACCAAAACTCTTTTTTTTTTTTTGACAAAGTATGATAAAACTATATAACACCCATTTTTATTGTTTTATATTTTGGAATAATTTTATTTACCCAGACAAAATTGGGTGTTGACAGTTGCCTTTCCTTACTTAAATTTTACCAAATGATCTGAACTTATGAAGTTCAAATTATCTGAGTAAAAGATAAGTAAGGATAAAAATACTAATTTCGTTCGGTTCTGAAAATAAAAGACATTAAAATAAATGTATAGATAGAGGTCGAGACCTTGTACTAAGACGAAGTGTCGCGTACCTTGAATTGACCTTGTACTGAGCCTAGAGGGTCATAAATTTTGAATTGAACTGACCTTGTACTGAGACGAGAGGGTCATTGTTCTTCATTTTGACCTTGTACTGAGACGAGAGGATTGTAAAGATTGATTTTTGGACTGACCTTGTACTGAGACGAGAAGGTCGTTGTTCTTGATTTTGACCTTGTATTGAAACGAAAGGTAGTAAAAATTGATTTTTGAACTGACCTTGTAGTGAGACGAGAGGGTCATTCCTAAAAATGTGAAATTGAGATCCTGATTGTGTCTAAGATCATATATCATTTACTTGAAATCAATACCTGACAATGTCGTGTCTAAAATCGTGCACCATTACTTGAAATCAAATTTCTGGATAGTGTCACTGATTGTGCAACCGTGTTGTAGAAGTAATATGTAGACGAACACTGTGTGAACGCTCAAAATAAATAGTTGAAACCTTAACAGTGTTGGAAGGTTACAACTAAAGAGTGAGACCGAGATCTTAATCGTGTCTAAAATCACGCATCATCACTTGAAATCAAATCTCTAGACAGTGTCATTGAGATTGTACAACCGTGTTGTAGAAGCACGTAGACGAAAATGTGAACGCTCAAAATAAAGAGTCGAAACCTTAACAGTGTTGGAAGGTTACAACTGAAGAGTAAGACCGAGATCCTGACCGTATCTAAAATCGCGCATCATCACTTGAAATCAAATCTCTGGACAGTGTTACTGAGATTATACAACCATGTTGCAATATGTAGAGATACGACATTGAGTCCTTTCTCTAATAATATCTTCTGTTGATTTGCATAAAGTTTGATTTTTTCTTGATGAAATATGTATGTTGGATGCATGACAATACATTGAACTTTTTATTTATTTATTTATTCTGAAGAATGCATTTATAAATACATGAAATTTGATTTTTTTTAAGAATGCATGTTAAAATGCATGAAATTTGTTTTTTTGCTTGATGAATGCATGAAATTTTTAATTGAATTTGAAAATACATGTTTGAATGCATGAAATTTGATTTTTTTGTTATTTTTTATTAGTTCATTTATGAATGCATGAAAATTTGTAAATTTTCTAAATGAAAATGCATGTTTGAGTACATGAAATTTAATTTTCTGTTCTTTTTTAAGAGTGCATTTATGAATGCATAAAACTTGATTTTTTTGGTTTTATTATTTTTTAAGAATGCATATATAAATGCATGAAATTTGAGTTTCTTTTGTTTTGTTATTTTTGAAGAATGCGTATATGAATGCATGAAATTTGATTTTCTTTTGTTTTGTTATTTTTGAAAACTGCATATATGAATGCATGAAATTTGATTTTTTTTGTTTTGTTATTTTTGAAGAATGCATATATGAATGCATGAAACTTTGATTTTTTTTTGTTTTATCATTTTTGAAGAATGCATATATGAATGCATAAAATTCAAATTTCTTTTGAAGAATGTATATTAAAATGCATGAAATTTTATTTTTTTATTATTTTGAATGAAAATGCATGTTTGAATGTATGAAATTTTATTTTTGATTTTCTTGGATGATAATGTATATATTAAAGCATGAAATTCTATTTTCGATTTTTATTTTCTCGAATGATAATGAATGAAATTCTATTTTCTTGAATGATCATTTTCGATGCTAATGTATGTACAAATTTTTAAATGATTTTACAAATGATGATTTTTTCAGTAAACTTTTCAAAGACAATATTTCAAAACGATATGTACTAATTTTCCAAAAGAGAAAATATGTACAAAAGATATTTTCAATGATTTTCAAATGTTTCAAAATTTATATACAAAGGAACATTTTCAACGATTTCTTATTCAAAAAGTATGTACAAAGATTTTTCAAAATATATATTTTTTATGTACATTCAAAAGGATTTTTCAATGATTTTTTTTGTTTAAATGCATATATACAAAAAATTTAAAAGATCTCAAGAATATGTACAAACTTCAAAGTGAAGATATATACAAAAGTTTTTCTTTTTTTCTTTTTCAAAATTTCACTATGTAGAATTCACTAGATATCAACTTTCATTTTTGAAAATCCATTTAATTCAATTTTTTTAAGAAAATTCAGGGTCATTTGAAGCTAACGTCAACATTGTGTAGCCATCAACTTTCCTTTTGGAAACACTGTTTAGATGCATGCTTGAACCCATGGGTAAAAGGGTAAGTGTTCAGGGAGTTTGAGGTATTTGAAAGATACTGAGGATGCAAATCTTTTGACAGGATTGCCCCAGTTTTGGTGTCCCAATTTTGGTGTGTTGGAGTAGTTATGTGGGCTTTAAGCTTGGAGGGTATGAACAACCTTGTTCAAAAGAATAAATGGTATCGTAAAAGACTCTTCATGAAGGGAAATAGGCTTTGCAATTGCCTTAGTTTGCATGTACAACGGGGAATGGTGAGATTTGTGTGAAAGATGACTTGTCTTAGTAAGGTGCAAAAATGGGGTAAGAAGGGTACGGATGAAACTAGAATGCCCTAGTGTTGTATGAGGGCTAACAAAGTTACTCGAAATAGGATTGCCCCATTTGATATGTATGATGACATATATGTGAGGGAAGGCAAGGGTATTAGATTGGCTCAATGTTACTTCCGATGCTTCATTCTCAATTGACCTGAGTATAGGTTACTCTCTTCTGAAATAGACATTCTAGTATACTTCTTTCTTTTTTTCATTTTTCATTTTTTTAACACGCATCATCGGTCTCATCCTCTTGTTGCAAATCTAAACTTTATGAAAATCATTACAATCATTCAACAATTAATATGGACTTTATTGGGCTTGTAGCGTGGCCAGGGTTACAGGTTTGTGAAGAAAAAGATATTAAAGCTCAAAAAAAATATTTTTTTGGGGTTTTTTTAAAACAATGATCATTAGCCAAATGTTGTAACCAACCAAGGTCATCTTCCATGAGCTTTTTGTATCATGTACCTTTTCTCTATTTTCTTTCTCATTAGATAATCTTTATTGTACTCCCTTTTGATGAACTTTTGAGAATATCTTTTTTTGCTTCTTTTTCTCTTTTTCTCCTTTTTTTCTTTTTATTTTTCAATCTTTTTTGTTTTTTTTTTTCTTTTTTTAGAAGCTTTCGATGTACTCCTTGCCTGATGTGCATTTCCTTTAGGCTTTCAGGAACTTCTGATGATACTCCTTTCTCGATGAATCAGTTGCTTTGACATATAAATTGTTTATGAATTTCTTCTATCAAAATCTTAGACTAAGCTTCAAATTGTTGATGATCCTCATTAGGGGTATTTAAAAGAAATATTTTTATTTTTTTTGGCTCAAAGAGGGTACAAAAGATTTTAAAAAGTGTTTTGGATATAAAAACATGGCCATATATCGTTTTGAATCATGATTGTTTGATTTTCAAAGAGTTTAACAGTGTAACAAAATTAATGACTTATGACACGTGCCTTTCTTTCTCTTTTTTTATCTTTTTTTATTGTCCGATCTTTTGCTTAGATCGTCCTTTTGAATTTTCAATCTAACGGACTTTTTCTAAATTTTTATTTTGAATGTCCCTAAAGAATAAAGATAGGATATTGACCAATTAATAGAAAACTGACATTCTGCCCCAGCGTAAAAATATTCTTAGATAATGATAATCATTTGGACAATCCTTTCATTTGGGAATTTTGGGAATCTTGAAAATTTTGGGGAAAACCTAGTAATTTTTGGAAAGGCAATAAGTAACAAACACCATGTATGCAAATGTTTCCTTAGAAAAGTCAAAATTTTACCTTTATTAAACATTTTGCTTGAATGATCCCTATTTTATTATTATTCACACTCTTGTGAATTCAATTATCCATTAACAAATGGCTCACCACATTTTCCTTTTCTTTTGTTTTTTTTTCTTTTTTTTTTGAAAACTTAATTTTTTTTTTTGACAAAACGCATTATGAAATTTTGGACTTTTTCTTTTTTGGAAAATGCATGTTTGAATGAATTAATTAATGAATTTTTTTAGAAAATGCACTTATGAATACGTGATTTTTTTAATACATATATAGTGCATGTTTGAAAGATTTTTTTTGAAAAAAAAGCTTTTATGAATGCATGATTTTTTTTAATGCATATATGATGTATCTTTGAATGAATTTTTTTTTGTGAGAAAATACATTTTTGAAATTTTGGACTTTTTCTTTTTGAAAATACATTTATGAATGCATGATTTTTTTTTAGAACGCATATATAATGTATGTCTGACTGATTTTATTTTATTTTATGAGAAAATGCATTTATGAAATTTTGGACTTTTTCTTTTTGAAAATGCATTTATAAATGCATGATTTTTTTTTCGGAATGCATATATAATCTATGTCTGAATGATTTTTTTTATGAGAAAATGCATTTACGAAATTTTGGACTTTTTCTTTTCGAAAATTAATTTATGAAGTTATGATTTTTTTTAGATTTATTTTTGTTTTCTTTTAATATGTATGCATGCATAAATTTTTTTTGAGAATGCATATATAAATGGAATTTTTGGTAATGCATGTACGAAATTCTAGAAAAATGCATAAGAGATTTTGTGAATGCATACATAGATATTCACAAGCTGATTTTGTTCCTTTGAAAATACATGCATGGAAATCTATTTTTTTTATTTTCTTTCAAATTTTCCATTTTTTTAATAGTAATGCATGAATGGAAGCTCGAAATTGTAATTTTTAATTTTTTAATGATATGCATGAATGTCGGCTCTACATTGTATTTTTTCTGAATTTTTTCAATGATAATCTATACTCAAATGTATTATTCTTTTTTAAAAGAAAAGTATGTATAAATTTTCAAAAGAGAATGTATATTTAAAGATGTTTTTTTTTTCTCACAAATATTTACAGGAGAATGTATTTATAAAATATTTTCAATAACAAGGTATATACAAAAGGTTTTTTCTTGAGAAAAAAAAAGTAACATATGTACAAAAATTTTGATATATGTACAAAATTTCAAAAGATAATGTATTTACAAATTTTCAAAAGAGAGTGTATTTACAAAAATATATTTATTTTTCTTTTCAAAAATGTGTATATGTTTCTTGTAATCATTATATGCAGACTTCCTTTCTTTTTTCCTAAAAAATGATTGATTTTTTTAGTTATCTGTCGCAACCGGGATCACAATGGGACGACGATCCGAAAAAGATTAATAAGTTTTCAAAATAAGGGAGTCACCACCATAGTTTTCATGGAAACTATGAAAAACCAAACAAAAACAAGGATAACCCACGACGCCCGTCCTAAGACGGTACCTTTAACTGAATAAAATGAAATGAGTGTGAACGAAAGATAGAAGTAAAAGCAAACAAAACATTTTTTATTTTGGAAGGGGCCTGATAAGGTTTAACCTCGCTCCTACGTATCTCCATCAAGGACGGAGAATCAGGGTTACGTAGTTCTATGGGTAGAAAACTGTTTGTCGGTTGTTGTTTTTTGTTTTGAATATTTTTGATATATTTTTAATTTTAGAGGAATTAGTGTTTTTTTTAAATCAAACTTCATTTTGGATATCGCTTGACGCGTATGGCCCCTTGATATTCCAAATTAAATTAAAGTTTTCTGAATTAATTCCCATATGACGCGAGTGGTCAATTAAGGAATTAATCGAAAGTTTTATTCAAAACGTCCTTCTTTACATGAGAAAAAGGCTTTTAAAAGACATAGCCTGATATTAAATTTCCAAAGCATTATTATTATTTAGTAAAAAAATATTATTTTTTTAAAAAAGCAAGCCAAGGGCAGTTTTGGAATTCGGGCATTTGTCGGTGCAGACTTCAATTAATGGAGGTGCAGGAAGTAAACCCAACTCAACTAATGGCAGGGGTATTCTAGGGATTAAGAAGGGCTGGAGGTGCAGGCCAGAATATGTGGGGGTGCAGAAAGCAACCCCATTAACCCATTAGGGTTCGAAACACTGACGTGGAGCTGTGAGAGGCAAGGTTTGCTTAGTCTTGAGGCATGGGAGGTAGCAATGGAGGTAGCATCATGGATATGGCGGTGGTAGGGTATGTGGGTTTACTAAAGAGAGATGCCATTGACGCGTCGTCAAGTGGTTTTCCTGGAAGGCGGAGTTATTGGAGGTAGGCAACGGCAACAGTGGAGGATGTTGACGATGGTGTCTTATGGTTGACGGAAGTGAATCACGAAGGTGATAAGGATTGAGCCACGGTGTATAAGGAAGAGTTGTTGACGTTGCAACCGCATGGTGGAAGGGAGGAGACATCGTTGGAGAAGACTGGAGGTGCTGGATGTGCCTGTAATTCGTGCTCGAACTCAGCCTTGCTGGCTTCGCTGACGTGGACCTAGGAGGTGGTGGTGGCAGTTTGGAGCGAAGCAACGTTGGTGTGGATGGTTGACGACGTCGGATCTGGAGGTGTAGTAGTTTGTGCTCGACGTCGTGGCTAAGGTTGGAGGGCATGATGGTTTCTTGGGGGGCGCATGGCTCCTTTGGGTTGGCTGCTACCCACATGGGGTGGTTCAGAGGTGCATCACGGCCACGGCTACGCCGGCGGCAGCCTAGAAAGAGGGCGACGCGAGGCAAGGAAGAAGAAGGTTGGCGGTTGGTGTGTGTTCCGTGGCGCAGGAACTTGAATCTGGAGGTGCATAGGGGATATGGAGATTGTATGATGGTTTGGAGGTGATAGGGAAGACGTGGAGGAAGTTTGGGTGGTTGTTTGGAGTGGAGGTGTGCTGCTAGGGTGGTTCGATGATGGAGTTTGGTTGGGATAAGTGGTAAAGACATTGTTATGGTTATTGGTGGAATGGTGCAAAGAGGTGCAGGAGGGTGAAATAGCAGCAACTGCGATCCCACGGTGGCGAAGAAGAAACAAGTTTGTGGTTGGCAGAGCTCTTGACCACAAAAGAATGAGGATGGCGTTAGTGGTGGAGAGAAGGTGAGAATGAGGCGTCACCGGCGACGAGAATGGCAACAAACATTGCTATTGGGGCATGGTGGTATGGTAAGGTCATGGTTGGAGAAGATTGATGGCAAAGAGGGTGGTTGTCCGGTGCAGTATGTGACGATGGGAGGCACTGTAATGGCTAAGATGGAGGTTAGCTTGGTGCATAGGGGAGGTGTTTTGGTGACTACGCTGGCGAGGCCTGATGCGTGCGTGGCGGAGGGTGATTGGGAAAGGAGAGGAAGGCGACGGTGGCGCCTTATGTGAAGGTGCATTATGATGAGTGGGGAATAGGTGCGTAGGTAGTGGTTCAAGAGTTTATTGGAAGAGAAGGTAGTTTGGTTTGTGCGCGAGGGAGAATGTGACTTGATGGAACAGTAACAGAGGTGTAATGGGAAGGTGGCTGCGCCCAGTGGCAATGGCAACCAACATAGTGGCAGTTTCAAGATGGTTTCTTTGGACTTAGTGGTTCGCCGGAAGTGATGGAGGCAGCGACATCACGATGGTAATACGTGCATGAATAGAGGTGGTGGATGCGGGAAGCAAGAGTGAAGCCACCACGTGGTTGGGGTTGGTGAGTTTTGGGGCTAAACTGTGAAGATGATGTTTGTGGGCGGAGCTGGAGGTGGCTTGGGTAGCTTCTCAAAGTTTCTGGTTTGCTAGATGGCAGGGAAGAAGAGAGTGTTAGCAAGGAGGTGCTGTTTGAAGAATATGAAGATTTATGGTGAAGATGGAGGTCCATGGTGGTGGCCGAATGGTGATGGTGTGAGGGCTGTGATATCAAGGTTGGGGTAGCTGTTGTAGATCGAGGGCATAGGCGCTGGTTCTATCATGTTGTGGAGAGGATATATGATGAAGATACATGGTTTGTAGTGCTAGTAAGGCTTGCTCTTGCCGAGAGCAGTAGGCAACAGATAGGAAGGGAAAGCTTGGAGAGTGTGGTTATGTGAAGAGGTGGGTGAAGCATGAGGGTTTGGCTGTTCAACAACCCTCACCTGAAACCATAACGATGATATAGTCGAACAAGCGGAAAAGAGTAGGAAGAATAGGCAAAGCATAAAGAATAATGTTTTCAAAATGAAACAACCAAGGAAATTCACACAAACAAAACAAAACATGGCAGGAGATCCAAGCATGCAGACATTTCATTCAACATCAATCGGATCAGATTTTGAAGCCATACCTGCTCCTTCTTCTCCTGAATGTATTTTTCTCTGTCGTGATACACTGTTCTGTGTTAGTGCTTCCTCCAATCTTCTACACTTCTATGCTTTCTTTTCTTTCGTGTTTTTATTTCTTAATTCTCTAAAATGAGGACGCGTATAAAACCAGTGCCTTCCCAGGATAACCTCCCCCTCTGATAAATGGAAAAACCAAGTATATCTCAATGTCCCACCATGAGTGAATGTGAGTGTCTGACAAAACAGAATATCCTCTCCCAATCCTTACTGCAGAGGGAACCAAACAACTTTTCTTTGCAAGGAGACAAAACCGTTTTTTTGCTTTTTGTCCTTTCGTAGCAGGGTAATGGAACAAAATGACAATTGTTCCCTCTCATTTCACCGTGGGTCCCAACCCCCTTTTTTTTAAGCCATGCAACGTCTTTTTTGTCCCGTTCATATTTTCGTTCCCTCAATCCTCTTTGGAAAATGGATACCGAAAAAGCAAAAGTCTATATATATATATAGATCTATATATAAACTCACTTATTTATTAAAAGCTTCCTTCTCTTCTCCTTTTTTTATTTCTTCAACAAAATGAAATCAAGATAAAACTTGTTTTTTTTGTATTTTTATTTTTTGGTCAAGATAATAATTCACATCATGCTTTCTCCCAAAGTAAGAGATAATGACAACAAACTAAATTTTTTTTTAATCTTTTTCTTTTGAAAATAAGAGAGGAATAAAAATTTAAAGATGAATTTTTTGATTGATTTTCTAGTTGATAAAAACACGTATTTTAACAACAAAATTCAAATTTGATTAAATAATCCCTTTTCCTGAATTTTCTTTAGAAGTTAATTGAAAATATATTTTGAGATTAGTTTTGTTTATCCGGACAAAATTAGGTGTTAACATTATTTTATTTCATATTTTTTTTTCAAGAAAAAAATTATTTTCCCTTCTATTTTTCAATGTGGTCAATACCTTCACAGTGCAGAGAGGGTCTCAAATGGAATTTTTAAAAAACTGAGGTTTAGATCATAGCCGCATCATGCGAGTCTTAAAATAAATATTGCAAGAAGTGAGGTAAGTGCATGAATGGACGAGTGTGTGCAATATTTTTCATTTTTGATATTTTTGATTTTTTTTGCTTGATATTGGCATTTAGGAAGAGATGCATGAGTGTATTGAGAACGCATGAACATATACAGAAATCCTATGATGATTTATGAGAATGTATGTATGGAATGCATAGTTTCAATTTTTGTTAATTGAATGAATGATGATATGAAAATGCGTATTTTTTATTCTTGATTAAATGGGAATGCATGCATAAAACTTCATTTTTTATTACTGATTTTTTATTTTTCTTTTTTTGAGAATGCAAGTTTAAAACTCTATTTTTTATTTGTAGTTTTTTTTTTTGGAAATGAGAACGATACATTTTTTTTAATGAAGATGTATGAATGAATGCACAAAACTCTATTTTCAGTTTTGATTTTAAGAGAATGCATAAAACTCTATTTTTTATTTTTATTTCTTTTAAAATGTATTTTCAAAATTTCTCCTATGTTATGGAATGTAGTATGGATGCCTTTGAAGATGTATGATGCATGTGCAAATGTATGATGTATGTTAAGTTATGTGATGCATGTTTAGATGTGTGATGAATGTCTAAATGTATGATACATATTTAAAAGTATGATGCATGCAAAATGTATGCATGTCAATAAATTTTTTTATGTTAGCAAATTAGAAAAAGATTCACAAACATACAAACTAATTAAGCAATTATTTTTATTTTGTTTTTACTTCCTTTTTTTGTATTTTTTTAGGCATGAAATTTTTAGGAATTCATTTATGATTTTTTTTAAAAAAATGCAAATATATGGATGTATGAAATTTTCTTCTTCTGTTTTCCTTTTAAGAAAAAACATTTATGAATACATGAAATTATTGTTTATCTTTCTCTTTTTTTTAGAAGGTATAAAATTTTATTTTTGAAAATGTATGAATGAATGTAATGAGATGAATTTTTGTGTTGTTATTATTTAATGTCAACATTTAAAAGAAAAGCATAAGTGTCATGAGAATGCGAACATATGTATGGAATTTTATTTGAGAATTCCTATGAATATGCATAAATGAATGTGCATGATGAAAATGCGTGTAGGAAATGTATATTTTTCATTTTTGTTTGCTGAATGATGATATGAAAATGCATATAACTTTATTTTTCATTTTTTGATTTTTTAAAATGCATGAATGCTGCATATAATTCTATTTTTTTTAATATGAGAATGCATAGGTGAATACATCAAAACTATATTTTTTTTATTTTTTAAATGAGAATGCATAGACGAATGTATAAAAACTTTATCTTTTTTATTTTTATTTTTCATGTATGAATATGAATCTTATCTTTTAATGAATGAGAATGCATAAAACTTCTATTTTTATTTCTTGAATTTTTTTAATTTGATAATTTTTTATTAATTTTTTTTATGCATGAATTTTTTTTAAGAAAACGTATGCATGAAATTTCTTTTTTGTTTGTTTTTTTAGAAGGTATGATTTTTTTTTAAAAAATGTATAAATAATTAAAAAATTTTATTTGATGTTAACATTTTTTTAAAAGAAGAAATGTATAACTGCAATTAGAGCGCATGAACATGCATAAATTTATTTGAGAATTCTTATGAGCTAGCATAAATCAATGCATGATGAGAATGAATATTTTTCATTTTTGTTTATTGAATGCATGATGCATACATGAAATCTATTTTTTATAGAATGAATAATACTATGAAAATGAATTTCATATTCTTTTGTTTCTTTGCTTGTTTGAATAAGACTTTGAAAATGCATGAATGTATGAGGCTATGAGGATGCATGGATGAATGCACGGGGTCTATTTGAAACTATTTTACTTTTAAGAATGAATGTATACTATTTGTACGAAACTTTAGATGAGAATGAATGTATGATGCACGAAACTTTAGATGAGAATGAATACATGATGCATGAAATTTTAGATGAGAATAGATTCTTTGAAATATTTATGGATGTATGAAGTCGTTCAAATGAATGAAACCTCTATTTTTTAAGAAGAAATATATGAATTTGTGAATGAATGGATGCAATCCCTTCTCTAATTATTTTTTTGTGAAACTATTTTATTTTTTTTGTTTTTTTTCCAAAATCATGGGGATGTATTGATGAATAAAATTTTATTTTTTTTATTTCCAAACATGGATGTATGTAAGAATGTACGAAAATCTATTTTTGATTGATTTTTTCCAATATGGTATGAATGGGCGCATGACCACATTTCTTTGACTTCTTTTCAAGAAGGCAATATGTAATGCATATGAAAAAAAATAAGATGAATGTTTTTTATTCTATTTCCAAAAATTATTTTTTAGAAAAAAAATATGTGATCTAGGAAAATGTTTAATATTTTTTTTATTTCTCGAAAATCATTTTGTAGAAAACAGAAATATGCAATGTAAAATGAGATTAATGTTTTTTCGTTACTTTTATTTCTCAAAATCACTTTTTAGAAAAATAAAATATGTAATGCATGTGAGACAAAAATGTTTAGTGTTATTTCAAATTCCAGAAAGTATGTAATGCATGTTAGAAAAAATGTTTAATGTTTTCCTTTTTATTTTTATTTCCCAAAACTATTTTTTAGAAAAACGAAATATGTAATGTAAAATGAGATTAATAATTTCTTTATTTCCCAAAATCATTTTTTAGAAAAAAAAATATGCAAATTACGTGGGATAAAAATATTTAATGTTTTTTTTTATTTTCCAAAATCATTTTTTTATTAGGAAAAAAAATATGCAATGCATGTTAGAAAAATGAGATTAGTGTTTTTTTATTTTATTTTTTTGAAATCCACCTTTGTTTTGAAATAGAAAGTATGTGATACATTAAAAAAAATGAGATTAATATTTTTATTTTTTATTGTCCAAAAATTATTTTTTTTTAACAAAAAGTATGCGAAAATACTAAGGTTAATTCTTATGTATAGAAAAAAAATCTCTCTCTTTTTTCTTTTTAAGGAAAAAATGTTGAAAGTATACCAGGTAAACTCCCAAGAAAGAGAAGTGAGTCACCATTGGACATTCTTAAGTACCAAGTCTTTCCTAGCCAGAGTTTTTCTTAGGCCACTCTCACAAATTTTCTTCAAAAAAATGAGATTTTTTTTTTTTTTTTTTTAAAAAAGATGTATTGTATGCAAGGAAAAAATAACATTGATATTTTTAAGTTTTTTTAATACTTGTGTAATGAATGCACTAGATAATTGAGCTGCAAAAATGTCTCCCTTAGTGCCCTAATTAGGGTATGTCCTAGTGAGGCTTAAGTTCTAGGCATGTAAATGTGCTCATAAAGGGTGGTTTATCTTAATTTCCTATTAAAGGCCACTACAGCTATGACCCCCTTTACCACACATTCATATTAGTCAGTAATGACAATCTTTATGGACATGACAATAAAGGGAACAAACTCTAACTGGAGTTTTCGCACACCTGGGTTAGGACGTACATCTGCCCAGTTTTGCTACACAACTCCTCTATTTCTGAGCTTCACATGCCCGAGTATAAGGCCCCACTCATGATATGTAATAAGGTGTGTGAAGGGAGAAAAATACATACACAACCCCCACCTGCAAAACAACTAGAAAATTCCCAGGCTATATATAGCATGTCTTCTACTATAGGGTTCAATATTTCATACCTAGAATACGTTCCTTTCAAATTAAAATATATAACATGCAATATATATAAAGAAAGGAAAACGTAAACATTCAAAAAAAACCACACAAATTTTACTCATTTAATTAAATTGACCTGACTCTCTAAAATAGTCTCTAGTGGAGACGCCATCTGTCACAACCGGAATTACGGCGGGACGATCAAAAAATTTATTTTTTTAAAAAAATACATTTATTTAGAGATTTAGAGTCGCCACCATAGCTTATTAAGGAAAACCATAGAAAAACCAAAAATAAAATAGTCTGCAAACCAAAGTAAGGGTTCGAGAGTCACTTACATGTGGGAAAGGTATTAGCACCCCCACAACGCCCGTCCTAAGACGGTATCTTTAATTAAATGGATAAAAATAAGTATGGTTTTTTTTTAATATTATTTTTCCCCAAATAAAATAATAATCACAACAAATAATAAAAACAAACAAGTATATTTATAAAAAAGCCTACAAATACAAAGCAAATAAACAAAGAAAATATATTATTATTTTTATTTGGATCCGACAAGGCTTGACCTTGGTCCTACGTATCTCTATACATGATAGAAAATTCGGATACACGTAGTTCTATTTTAATAATTTTGTTTGGTGATATTTGATATTTTAATTTTATGAAAATTTTATATTTTTTATTATTTTTTTATTCTGAAAAACTATGTTTTTTATATATTTTTTTCTATTTTATTCTATTTTATTTTTAAAAAATACTTTTATATTTTTAATTTTCAAAATTGTTTTGTTTACACTGTTTTAAAAAATTTAAAAACTATTTTTATTATTATAGAACTGCTTTATGTTTTTTTATATTTAAAACTGTTTTTATACTTTTTTTTTATGTTTAAAACTCTTTTTTGTATTTTTTCATTGAAATTAAATATTTTTATTATTTTTAAAATTGCTTTGTTTATTATTATTTTTTTATTATTTTTAAAACTATTTGGAATATAATATTTTTTATTTTTTTAAAAGTTTGTTCATAAAAATGTTTTTTTAATCCTTATACCTAACCCACTTTTATTTCCGTTAAAGTAAAGGAAAAGGAATACAAATATACATATAAACATAATTAAGATTAAAAAACTTAATATTCATTATTTATGTGGCATAGATCACTAGTACCACATGCTACCCCTTTGTTCATAACTTTAGTATATATCTTTTTTTTTTACGAAATATTGAATAAAAAATTAAATAATTGATTTAAATAATCAATGCAAATGCCATAGAAATAAAATAATTAATATTATAATTAGTCATAGTAAAAATATTAAGCCCAAACTGTTTTCTTTTCTTTATCAATATTCTCATTATCATTATTATTATGTTTACATTTTTATTTTTCCCAAAATTAAGTAATGTTTTATACTTTTTATTTTTGAAAAATGTTTTATATTTTTTAACTTTTTTGAAAATTTTTATTTTTTATTTTTGAAGAAGTTTACTTTTTCAACGATTTTTAAAGCTGTTTAGAAACTTACATTTTTTCTTTTTCTGAAAATTTTTACCTTTTTATGATTTTTGAAAATTGTTTCACAAAAACAACATTTTATTATTTTCTTTACCTTTTCCCGAAAAATTAATAATTCATTAAATTTTTAGGAAAATTTTATATTTTGCTTGAGAAATTAAAAATGTCTTGTATTTTTTATATTTATTTCTAAACGAATTAAAGCAATAAGGGTTGAATATCAAGATATTGTAGTAACTCTCAAACAAGACAATCATATTACATAAAGAAATAAAGGAATCAAGTGAGCAATCAAAATATATCAATTGAAGATCCTCAGACAACATGTTTCCCTTTCATCAATAACTTTTGAGAGTGTCTTATGTTTCATTATACTTTTTAAAAAAAAAACGAATCAAAGCAATAAGGGTCGAATAATAGGACAATAATTCAAATCAAATGAGCAATCAAAATAATCACATTATGTACAACACATACAAAAAACGAATGAACTGGACTTACTCGTTGAAGCACTACTTAAGAACTTCGGACTTTTTCTCTTTCTGCCCTCGATGACTCTAGATCCCAACTAATTTTTCAGCACTGTAATTCTTGTTGTCTCTTTGTGTTTTTTTCGTGTGCATCCACTTGCTCACTATGTATATTTATACTAATTCCAGTCAGCCCACTCTTAATTCAAAATTTAAATCCATTAATTCCTAATTATTCTCACTTAATTATAATTTGTGAACTGCCAATTGATTATTCATGTTAATTCAGATTCATAGCTATTAATTCCTAATTATTCCCACTTATGACACCAATTGACTGTTAAATCCCAAGGACGAACATAGACTGAAAAATGGGCAGAATTGTATCGTAGTTATTGTTATGGCATCATACCCTCCCATACATATAATCAAATTCGAAAATAAATGAATATGGGGAATAAATAGGCAATATTGGAGGTAATATGGCTGAAATATTTTATTATTATTTTTTTTAATTTGTTTTTTTTTTCTTTATTGTTTTTTTCATTTTTACATTTATTGAAAGCGACCTAAATAACACAACAATAGAAATAGATACTTAAACATTTTTTTTTGTTTTATTTTAATATTATTATTATTATTATTATTTTGAAATATATATTTATATTTTTTTACTTTTCGAAAAAATAAAACAAATCATCTAATGTAAAAAAAATCTAATTACTATTTAGAACATTAACCAAATGGAGCCTGTAAAATAAAAAGGATGAGCATAACAATTTAAAAAGAAAACACACCAATTATTAGACAATCAGCATTTAATTGAAAATCATCAGCATTTAATCACTATTAAGCATAATCATCAGAATAATAATCAAATCTACTATTCAAATTTCTAACATTTTATAATTCTTGAGTTTATTTTCAATTAATATTCATATCATTAATGGGCATCAGACAAGGCAGGCAGAAAGAGAGAGAATGTGACATGTCAACACTTTAATGACAATTTTATATTTATTATTATTATTTTTTTAACAAATTTTTAATGGACTGATTTTCTTTACTTTTTTTTCCTTTTCACGAATTTTATTTTTAAAACTTTATACATAAAATAAAATGAAACCAAAACTCTTTTTTTTACAAAGTATGATAAAACTAAATAACACCCATTTTTTATTTTAATTTTATATTGTTTTATATTTTATAATAATTTTATTTACCCGGACGAAATTGGGTGTTGACGATATCCCTGAAATAAATTAGAATTAAGTTTGATTTGATTTATTTATGTTTCAAGTTCTGGTTATATTTTTTATTTGTTATACTTTTAATTGGAAATGAATCTGAAATGGATTTGATGCTTGGTGTCATTGATCTTAAAACAAAGGAGGCAGTGGTTGCTGCTGAATCAGCAATTTCCACTTGTCAGCCTGTGATTCCATTGCTGATGGTAGTGAAACAGATTTGGAGGATGGTGGTGCTCATGATGATAGTGTGGATGATGAAATAGAAAGTAGTGATTATTACAACATATTATAACTTTTATAATAATAATGATAAAATATTAATAATTAGAAATAATTCATAGCTAATTCATAGCTAAACATAATAAATTAATAATAATAATAATTAATTTATATTTTTGATATTTTATTATTGTCATAATTGTGTTTTATATTTGTAACATTGTATTATTGTCACTATTACGTAAAATTATTAGTGACAATTTTATTTTTCATAATAAAGCTTAATTTTAGTGACATCTAAAATTATTGTCACAAGTGCAACAGTAACACGAGTACTAGTGACAATTTAATTATTGTTATAGGATATTAATAGTGACATGTTTTAAGTTTATAGTGATATAAGTCTCAACTCCAATTTTTACAGGCTGTTATCTTGATGCTGGTGAGAATGGAACTGTAGTGGGTCAAACAAAATTCAGAAGACTAATTGGATCATTGATCTATCTCACAACTAGTAGACCTGACACCATGTTCGGTGCACGCATGTGTGCAAGATTTCAGGCCAATCCGAAGGAATCTCATTACAATGTAGCAAAAAGAATTCTCATGTATCTCAAAAGAACAATTAATGTGGGATTGTGATATCCAAATGAAGCTACACTCAATCTTAAAGGGTATTTAGATTCAGACTTTGCAGGGTGTAAACTGGATAGAAAGATCACGAGTGGTACATGTCATCTACTTGGAGCAAGCGTAATATCATGAAACAACAAGAAGCAAGTGTGTTGCTCTCTCTATCGCTGAAGTTGAGTACATTGCTATTGGAAGCTGTTGTGCTGAAATCTCATGGCTTAAGCAACAAATTAGTGACTTTGGTCTTAAAGTCACAAAGGTACCATTGTTTTGTGATAACACTAGTGCCATAAATCTCACGAAGAATTCAATACATCATTTTAGACCTAAGTATATAGAGATTAGATGTCATTTCATTAGAGAACAAGTTAGTATTGGAGATTGAGAAATCAAATTTATTGGGTCTGAAAAATAATTAGTAGATTTCTTTACTAAACCACCAGCTAAGGATAGGTTTAATTACCTTAGAATTGAGCTAGGCATACTAGATTTATCAAACATAGCATAAATAGGTATTGCATCACATTTCTGCTCACTGTCATGAAAATAAACCGATTTATTTGACTGGGAACCGATTTATTTTCTTTTGTGAACTGCTGATTTTATTTTTCAGTTTACTCTGCTTTAGAATTTGATCTTTTAATTGCTTTTGAGTTGTATTCTAAGACAAGGGATTGGTGTAAGATCTATTGGAATCAATTGATGGACAGTGGTGAATAGACTCAAGCATGCAAAGTGAATTGATTGAAGCAAAACTTGCTCAACTACTCATATTTGACCACATTGAGCCACACAATGCCACATGTCTTTACACCATTGGTAGTAAAAATGGTAAGAAACTCAAAAGCAACAGATTCTGCAATTGTTCTGCAATTTCCCCATGCACTTACGTCTTGTCTCATTGGAACCTCAAGGTACACCACTCCAACCAAAATTGTCTTATAGGTGAAAATGAATTTATTTCAAATCTGCTCTATTTGTCTTTATATTGCATTCATTGTGCACTCATTCTGCATAAGCTTCAAACCCATTCTAAAACTACTCCAGAACCCATCTCTAAACACTGTTGCCATGGCTGCTTCTTCTAGCAACCCAAAGAAGAGGGTGAAACAAATTGTGAGTTCTACCAGATTTGTTGATACAAGAGGGCACTTGGAAGGCTGGTTTGCAAGTGTGCATGATTTAGAAAGTGTTGAAAGCATTGATAAATACCTGCGTGAAATCAGCAGGAGAATCATCAACATCCCAAAGTTTGTGAGATTGGACTGGCTAAAATTCAAAATCCTGTTGGAAGTTAGTGAACTGATGTAATATGAAGGACTTGAGAGGCTCCTTGGACTGATTGGAAATGTATATCCAGACTTGTTGAAGGTGTTCTTCATGAATCTAAAAGTGAAGGAAGATAGGTTGGAATCTAGAGTAAAAGGAGTAACTATGAAGACAACTCCTTCTATATGGATGGCAGTGGTTGGACTCAAATGTGAGGGGCTGAAAATAGGCAAGGGAAACATTGAAGCATTGGTTGATTACAACAAAATCACATTCTACAAAAGCTGCATGAGGGATCAGTGTGGCATCATAAGAGGATTTAATGTTGGTGGCTCAGCAATGAATCTAAGGATCATAGCTTTCATCATAGTATGGATCATGACACCAAGAGGACACGTTCACACGGTTCTACATGAGAAGGATATCGTCTTAATGTATTGCATTGTCAATAGATTGAGAGTCAACGAGGCTTTTGTGTTGGAAGAACAAATGCAGAAATCTAAACAACTAGTGGACTATAAAATCCCTTATGTGGTGCTTGTCTCAAATTTTATTGAGTATTTTTGTGTACCTCTTGAGGGAGAAATTGTTGAACTAGTTAAGCAAAACCATGAAGTTTTGGCAACCACTCTGCACAAGATAGGACTGACCAAGATAAATAATGAGTAGTGGATATGTCAAGCTGATGTTGGAAATATTGGTGCTGGAAATGTTGATGAAGATGCTGCAGAGAAAATGGCTAGAAATGCTGATGAAGAGTAGCATGCATTTTAACTGCCATATGCATTCTCTTTCACTCCTATCCTTTCTTGTGCATTTGATAAATACAAAGGGGGAGAAATGGTGGAGTGTGTAGGCTTTGTGGATTTTGTGGTTCTGCTAACTGTTTTCTCTGTTGCTATTATATGTTTATTACTATCATTTGATGTCATTTAGTTTTGTTTATGTTCTGCTGCTGCATAACTAGGTTTTGGGTGTCCTATTAAGGTTAAAGTGTGTTCTAGTATCATTTTATATATTGTTGTAATGTTGTTAGCATATTGATATATTGTTAATTGGTATCAATTGTAACAGCTTATGCTTAAACGGAATAGCAGTTTTTGTTTTAATCTGTGAATGTGTGAAATTGTTACTTTCACAAGTTTCTTTGTGTGCAGATAAAGCTAGAAACTACTCACACACTGAGTTGTCTTCTTCAAATAGGGGGAGATTGTTGAGAATCTCAAAGGATTCAGTATTTGATGAAGCCAAACATTTAGGCAAAGGTAAAACAAAGCATGGAAGCTAAAGATGAAGACTTAGGCCTTATCTTAGTGGGTGTGAGTGAGTGTGATTGAAGGCGAAGGTAAACCTATGCAAAGCTCAGAAGAAATTACTTGGCACAATACAAACTTACTTAAAACAAGTAACAAAGCATAGCAAAAGCATTCTAGAAAACCTAGTTTTGAAAATTTAGTTTTTAGCATAAAATAAATCGATTTCCTTTTCATGAAATTGACTTATTTGAGGTCTGCACCAAAACTGTCAAACTGTTTTAAGAAATACAATTTTGGGTTTTTATGTTTTAAATACCCAGACCATCTTTGAGTGAAAAATGAACAACCCACAGAGAAGAGAATTGTGAACAAGAGTGTCAATATTCTGAGAGAAAAAGATTGCTTGGTTTTACGAAGATTAAAAGAGATTTTCTTGAAGGACAAAGAATTTGGAAATTGTATTGTGCCATTGGAGTTCTTCAAGCCCTTGCGCAGATTCACCTCCATTGAAAATTTAGAGGGTTTCTTAAACTCAATTCTTGATCCTGTTTGATTCAAGTATTGCGTTTTAGATAGTTTAATTGTAATCTTTGATTCAATTTTGTAATTAGTGATGCTATAGGGTGGTTTTCTGAATTGTTTGGGGTTGTAGGGTGTTACTTCCACAATTCAGTGGTGTTTTGTAATCTAGCAGGATTCAAGAAGGGTTCTTGATTGTAAATGTGTACAATTGAGTGTGTTTAGTAGAATTTTTCTTGCTAGAGTTGCAAGAAAGACTGGATGTAGCCCTTGAGGAAGGGTGCACCAGTATAATTGTTTGTGTGCTCTTCTCTTGATCCTTCTCTCTTTACGTTCTTGATTTGTATTGCACTTGTATTGTCATTCTTTCTGCACAGATTCACTCATTGGTTATTCTGTATTGTATTAATTAAATCTTTGTTGTTGTATTGCTTTATTTCAAAACTGTTCTTTGATTAAAATTGTTCTTTGTTGTTGGTTATCCTGTCGCATAATTGTTCTTTTCGCTGCCTGATCATAGCAATTTTTTTTGTGTTTGTAAACTGTATTAAGGAAGAGAATTTTGTTGTCTTTTGAACCTTTTCAGTGCATTGTATTTGTGATCTGATTTGCGATTTTGTAATTGGTTTATAACATACCTATTTTCTGTGTTTTTGATCTAATGTGTGCCATTTAATTTGACATTGCATCATTGGATTTGTTTCTTGTGTCTTAGCTAATTTGTGTTCCTTTTAAATTGAGATTCCATTCTAGTTTTTCTACATAATTAAAGGCATTATAGATTTGCTTCAAGAGTGGTTGTCCTTGTTTTGAAATTGAGTTTAGTTTCCATGTGTTCTTGATTTCAGTTCTTGTAATTGTGGATTAGGTGCTATTGTTTCTTGGCCTAATATTGCGATTGGATTGTAGCTTTTTGCAGAAATATTTATGTTTTGTATTGCAATTGTTGCTGGCTTTTATACTGGGGCCTGCAGTTTGGTTCATCTCTTTTTGCCAAATCTACTGGACAACTTGTATTGATTTTGCAAATTGGTACATTTTTTCAATTTTGCTAAACCTTAACTCGTAATTGGGTGTGACTTAACTCTTAGTTGTAATTGGTATTGTGCATTGTGGCTATTTGTATTGCATTCTGCACGTTCTTTATTACTGTGTTTTAGTCCATTGTGCCCATTTATTAACATTGTGTGTAATTTTGATTGTTGTTTGTTCTGCTAGAAAATAAATCGACTTATTCGAGTCTGAATCAATTTATTTTTTACATTGCACCTTGAGTCATTGATCATTGAGATTCGTGAAAGCTTTCATCTGGCTTAAAACATTTTCATTGCTTTCTAAAATGAAAAAAATTGTAAATTTCAATTCACTCCCCTCTTAAACTCAGCCTAAACATATTTTCACACACTACCACATATCCAAACAATCTTAGTAGATTGGCCTTCCTCACTATTTTCCATAGTAAGATCTAAATAGAAAAAGCACTAAGACTAATAATGTTAGAAGCCATATAATAGAAGCTTGAAATCTAAATAACTACACATTAATAGAGAGACATTATACCACAAACAAATAATGAGAAAAAAAGTTTGTTATCTAATTTACCTTCTAATCTAGCATATGGTACTCACAATATCTCTTAAAAAAATGTAATGGAGATATCTTCCATAAAAAATATTCAAATTCAATCTCTACACTAGTTTCTAGCAAATGGCTTAAAAAAAGACCACAACTGATTAAAAGAAAACTAATTAAAACTTAGCAAAATAATAAGCATATCTAATAATAATAATAATAATAATAATAATTATTATTATTATTATTATTATTATTATTATTATATTATTATTATTGATGTAAGATAACTAAATGGATTAAGAGTTACAAAATTGGTTGTTGCGATTGAGGATAAACAATTACATTACCAAACCCAACTCCTCTTGATGTTACTTCAACTCTTCCCATTGTGCAACCTTGAAATTTTAAAATTAATAAAAACCAAATATTATTGACACGTATAAGAAGGTAATTACGAAAGAATTTTAGAAGAAAAAGGAAACCAAACTCATACACGTGAAAATAATTTCAGGAATATCAAACTCTTGATATGCACAACATTATTGAAGAAACATTATTCCTATTAAAGTAAGACAAGCATCTCAAATGGATTAAGAGTTACAAAATTGGTTGTTACGATTGAGATGATGGACCAATGTAAGGGACTCAAAAATAAAGGAAAGAATTACTGAAGGACCAAGTAGTAAAGAGGAAGAGTCAAAGTTGGTTGGACGCAAAGGACACCTGGCACAAGCAACAAAAAGTTGCGACAAGCGTAAGAGTGAGAGAGAAAATACCCAACCATAAATGGGATGACTACATGATTTTAGGATAGTGGAGGTAGGGAAAAAGGAGGGCAGTGCGTGGGTAACCTTTTTTCTGTCTATATTGAATTCTCTCTCTATCTCTCTTGTCTCTTGGAATTCTTGAATGCTATGTAGGTTATGATTCTCCCTGGGTCATAACTATTGCTCTTGAGAATAATTTTCATGGTTAATACGAATACACAAAGCACTGTTTTGTCACACCCTATATTTCTCTACGATATTTTCTCTAATATTACATTGGTGCTTGTACGTTGATTTACGTTGATTACATTGGTGTTTTCATTTCCACCATGGTATAAAACACTTGCCTTAAGGAACTCCAAAATGATATGAAGAAAATGCTGGAATTAGTTGAACAGATCCGTTTGGATGGGGAGAAAAGAGAAGAAAATACTACAAAACGACTTGCGGGACTGGAGCTAGCGATTGCGGATTTGTTCAAAAAACAAAATCATGGTGGTTCAAGCTAAGGCACAGAAGTAGTGTACAACTAACCATTCCAAGCCAGAAGTGTCAAGCTAGACTTTTCTTGCTTCGATGGTAGTGAGGTCTTACGATGGATCTTCAAAGCAGAGCAGTTCTTTGATTACTACCACAAACCAGAGGATCAACGCCTAACCATTGTTGTTATCCATATGGACAAAGATGTTGTTCCATGGTTGCAAATGATGCTTAAAACCAACCCGTTTCAATCCTAGACGCTTTTTACTAAAGCTTTGGAAATAGAGTTTGGTCCCTCATTATACGGATATCCACATTCTACGTTGTTCAAGTTATCCCAAATAGCATCAGTGAGTGAATTCTACCATTCATTCACAGCTTTATCAAAAAGGGTTACAGGTTTGTCGACTGATGCACTATTGAATTTTTTTTGTGTGGGTTAAAACGGGAAATACATAGAGACGTGATTGCTCAAGGTTTTAAAATTTTTAAAAAGGCTGTGGCTCTAGCAAGATTGTATGAGGAAAAGTATACTAATAAAAACCCCTCTTATATCCCTACAAATAGGTTCCGCTTAAATATACCATCACATCAAAACAAGAATAACAACCTCCCTCCACTGCTTCCTACACCAAACACCAAACCTTTGTCTCACATGGTGAACACTGGGAACGTGAAGAAAATGACTCCAATAGAGATGTAAATTAGACGAGAAAAAAATTTATGCTACACATGTGATGAGAAGTTCACTTCGAACCATAGATGCCCAAATAAACACATGTTTTGCTCTAAGTTGATGAATCTGACAAACAAACAATAGAGTCAGACCCACCTCCCAGTATAGAAAAGTTATTGGAGACGGAACACCATCTTTCTTATAATGTTTTAAAATGAGCCAATGGTTTGGGCACCTTGAAATTCCAAGGACAACTATAGGGTGTAATGGAGCAAATTCTCATGGATAGTGGCAGCAATGACAATTTTACCCAACCCCGAATTACTCATTTTTTGAAGTTACTAATTGAACCAACTCCTCAGTTCAAAGTATTAGTGGGGAATGACAGAATCATGTATTATATTTATCTGCTTTCCTGTTACCTATAGTTGGAGCAGATTTAGTCATGGGAGCTTCTTGGTTGGCAACGTTGGGACCACATGTTGCAGATTTTAGCAACCTTACATTGAAGTTCTATATGGATGGAAAATATATCACATTGTAGGGCCAAAATTCTAATAATTTGTTACAAGCTCAATTTCACCAATTGAGAAGCTTGCGAAACACACATGCTATTGAACAATCCTTCATGCTGCAATGTTAACCACCAGAAGATTTCAAGGACCAATTACAAGGCATTCCTGATGATATTGAACCAGAGTTGGTTGTACTATTGCATACATACAAAAAGGTTTTTGATACTTCTATTGGATTGCCACCAGAAAGGAATCAAAATCATGCGATTAATTTGGTTCATGGAGTTGACCTAGTGAAAGTAAGGCCATATAGATACCCTCACCATCACAAAAATCATATTGAAATGATGATACAAGAGATGTTAAAGGTAGGCCTCATACAACCGAGCAACAGTCCATTTTCTTCTCCTATTGTCTTGGTTACGAAAAACAATGGGACTTTGCAGTTTTGCACAGATTATGAGCTTTAAATGCAATAACAGTAAAAGATGCTTTTCCAATGCCAACGGCGGAGGAATTGTTAGATACTATATGACGCGCAATATTTCACTAAGTTAGATTTGTGGTCAGGCTATCACCATTTTCTGATGAGGCCTGAAGATAGGATGAAAACAACTTTCAAGACACACCAAGGACGTTATGAATGGCTAGTGATGGCATTTGGGCTAATTAATGCCCCAACAACTTTTTCATAGCCTCATGAACAAGATTTTTCAACAACAATTGAGAAATCAGTATTGGTTTTCTTTGATGATATCTTGATATACAGTCCATGTTAGTACTCACATTTACAACACTTAGAGACATTCCTATAAATTTTGCAATACCAACAACTTTTTGTTAGACTATCTAAGTGTTCATTTGGATTGAGGGAGATTGATTACTTGGGGAATACAATTTCTGGTTTGGAAGTTGCTATGGACAAGAGTAAGGTGCAAGCTATTATGTCTTGGCCAGAACCTGTGAATCTCAAACAGTTAAGAGGATTTTTGGGGTTGACAGGTTAATATAGAAAATTTATTAAAGGGTATGCCACCATAACAACACCATTATTTGATTTGCTAAAGAAGGACAACTTCATTTGGAATGTCAAGACAAAACATGCGTATGATGATCTCAAGGTAGCAGTAACTCAAGCTCCTATTCTTATTTTACTAGATTTTTCGTAGTCCTTTGTTTTGGGAACGGATGCTTCAGGCACTGGCATTAGAGCAATATTGGGCCAGAACAACAACGTCCTATTGAATATTTCTCAAAGAAGTTGTCACCAAGAATGCAAAACCAATCGGCATATGTAAGAGAGATGTATGTTATACCATAAGCTTTAGCAAAATTTAGGCACTATTTACCGGGTCATCATTTCATAATCAGAACGGATCACAAGAGTCTGAAGCATCTCACAGATCAGTCAATTTAAACCCCAGAACAACAAAATAGTTATACAAGTTTCTGGGGTTTTGACTTCCATATTGAATACAAGGCGGGAAAGGAAAACTTAGCTGCAAATGGCCTTTCAAGGTCTTTTATGTTAGCATGGTCTGAACCCAAATCAAAATTTAAAGAAAAACTCAAAGAAGCAGTGAAACAGGATAACGAGTTACTGCAACAACTATAAGCCTATCTACTGAAAAAAAACACAGATGCTAATTTTGTTGTTAAAGAGGGAATATTATACAAGAAAAAAATAAGTAGTAATGCTTGCTGATCCGGGTATTATTAAAGACATTTTGGTGGAATATCATGCATCTCTAGTGGCGGGGCATGCTAGAATTAAAACAACATTAGCTCGACTAAAAAGGAGTTCCATTGGAATGGTATGAATGCGAATGTCACTAGGTTTGTGCAACATTGCTTGGTCTGTCAGTAAGCAAAATCTCAGAATACGTCACCTGCAGGGCTGTTGCAACCATTACCAATACAAGTTCAAATTTGGAAGGATGTAAATTCCTTTGCTTTCACATTAATTGTGGTAGTGGAGGACCGATTGTCAAAATATGGCCACTTTGTTGCTTTGAAAACAGATTATAGTAGTAGAATGGTGGCTGAGGTGTTCATGCAGAATATTGTCAAACTTCATGGAATGCTTAAATCTATAGTCCCAGACAGAAATAAAATATTTACCAGTCAATTTTGGCAGCATTTATTCAAATTATAGGGCACTTCCTTAACGATGTCTTCAGCTTACCATCCACAATCTGATGGCTAGTCAGAGATACTAAACAAATGTTTAGAAATGTATTTGAGGTGCCTCACATTTCAGAATCCAAAGAACTGGTCCAAAGTACTGGCTTGGGCATAATACTGGTATAACATTGCTTTCCATAGAAGTTTAGGGATGACTTCCTTCAAGACAATATATGGTAGGGACTCACCTACCTTGACAAGATACGATGCTGATGACTCAGACCCTCCTTCAATCAAGGAGTTATTGCAACAAAGGAACGTTTTGCTCGATCAATTGAAGAAAAAATTAGAAAGAGCGTAGATACATATGAAGAACCAAGCTGATAAGAATAGAAGACATCTGGAGTTTGTCGTAGGTGACTTGGTTTTGGTTAAGTTGCAGCCATACAGGCAACACTCATTGGCTTTGAGGAACAATCAGAAGCTGACAATAAGATACTTTAGACCGTTTGAGATTATAGAGAGAATTGGGACAATGGCTTATAAACTCAAATTACCCCCTACTGCAATCTGCAATGATCCACTCTATGTTTCACGTTTTAGCCTTGAAACCAACAAAGGTGAAGGACTGTCAGGTGATTTTAAAAGTGGACAGCATATTTCGTAGGTGTTGCTCCAATGGGAAGGTATGCCTGAAACAGAAGCCACTTGGGAAGATGTAGCATACAAAAGCATTACCCTAATTTTAACCTTGAGGAAAATGTTTGATTCATTGGAGGAGGAATTGTAAGGGACTCAATAGTAAAGGGAAGAATGACTGAAGGACCAAGTTGCAAAGAGGAAGTATCAAAGTTGGTTGGAGGCAAAGGACACCTGGCACAAGCAACAAAAGGTTGGGACACGCATAAGAGTTAGATAGAGAAAATACCCAATCGTAAATGGGATGACTACGTGATTTAAGAATAGTGGAGGTGGGGAAAAAGGAGGGTAGTGTGTGTGTAACCTTTTCTCTATCTGTATTGAATTCTCTCTCTATCTCTCTTGTCTCTTGGAATTCTAGGATGCTCTATAGGTTATGATTCTCACTAAGTCCTAGCTATTGCTCCTGAGAATAATTTTCGTGGTTAATATGAATACATAGAGCACTATTTTGTCACACCCTATATTTTCCTACTGTGATATTTCCTCTAATATTACATTGGTGCTTGTATGTTCATTTACGTTCATTACAACCAACTATTACCAAACCCAACTCCTCTTTATGTTACTTCAACTCCTCCCATTGTGTAACCTTGAAATTCTAAAATTAATAAAAACCAAATATTATTGATATGCACAACAAGGTAATTACGAAAGAATTTTAGAAGAAAAAGGAAACCAAACTCATACATGTGAAAATATTTTCAGAAAGATCAAACTCTTCATTGATGTTGATACCATTAAACCAAGTTATTGATAACATTTATTTTTTATCATAATTTTAGGCTAATTGTTATAATGAAATCACTCTTTCTAAGTTTAGAACCTGCTTAATTCTCTATCTTATTATCATTTTGTAGGAACAACTGGCTCCAGAAGGGGGGGGGGGGCAATTGAATGGAGCCTAAACTCGATTCACTATAAACAGAAACCACCAACCAAGGTAAAAATATATAAGAACAGATAAAGTAATTTTATACTGGTTCACCCTAATCTCTTCGACTACGTCCAGTCCTCCCTTGAACAAACCTTTCAAGAGGTTCCACTATATCATAAATTGTTACAACAAGTACACAAACCTCTCCATGTTATAACAAGTACACAAATCTCTCCAGGTTATAACGAGTACACAAACCTCTCCAGGTTATCACGAGTACACAAACCTCTCCAGGTTATACCAGTTCCAATCTCCCCTTGAGATCAAGACCACTCAAGATTGAAATAAACACTCTCAAAAGAGAGAACAACGAAAGCTCACAAGGGTTTACTTCACAATGGTGAAGAATTACACAATGGTTTCACACAACCCAAAACTCTATATACTCTGTATAGCAGATTGGCAATAGACACTCATTAGTAGATACTTTAATTCTTCAATGTATATTGTATAATGTATTTCTCTTTTTTTCTTTTTTTTTTCAACTTGAAATTGCTCTTCTATATGTAGTTTTTTGGAAACTAGTTGTTGGGATGCTTAAACAAAGCAATCTTGACTTTTTCAAACTGGAAATATTTCTCTAACATTTTAAACTGCATTAAATTTGATTATTTTTGTATTGGAAATAATTAACTTAAAATAACATTAAGAAATTATATTTGAGATACTCAACAATAATTTGAATAATTTCTATTATGAACAAATTTGAACGTTAAAGCACAATATGATATAAAATCAATTAATCACATTTAAATACTCCATAATAATTTGAATAATTTTTATTATGAACAAATTTGAATGTTAAACACATAATGTTATAAAATCAATTTAAATCAAATCAATAACATAAAAGTAAATAGTAAGAATACTTATCTCTTTATGGACCATGTGTCTCCTGCTTTAATAATAATAATGTTAACTGTATAATGTGTATAAGTCACCAAATATAAAAGTATACTTGAGTTTTGTTATCATAAAAAATTTATCAAATGATTTGATCCTCTAAAAGGACTTTGGACCGTCTAATGTTCAACAAATCTATTAGTAGAGTATGAGAATTGAATTTATTCTAAATTTCTATTATTTTGCCTAAAAAATGAATAGGAAGCATTGCATTCAAAAGAATAAGATTGGAGCTCATGAAAGAAAATTAGAAGAGAAGCTGACACAGACACATCGTGCTCGGTGCCATTGAAATTAGGTCGGGTGAAAGTTGGGCCAAGATCTACATGGATTTGAATTGTGCCCAATGCCACTGAACTTGGGTCAGGTGCAAGCATCACCGAAGACTACTCTATTTAAAGGACTCTCTGTATTAAGGTTAAGTACTCTAGTCCATTTGGGAGTCAAACTCCATTTGAGAGATAGAAAAATGTAGTCTTAGGATGGCGACTAGGGTTTGGAGGGTTCATTTTTCTTCTCTTTGTACATCTATTTTTCTTTATTGTTCATTTTTCTCATGTTGTTGGGGTTAGATATAACAATTGAATTCTTATATAATTAATATTGGATTTATATTATGTCTTTCCTTTTAATGTTAATATTTTGTTTCTCTACTCAATATGATTTGTAATTTGTAATTTGGATCTGAATCAAAATATCAAATGAAAGCTTGTATTTAGGAATAGAATATGATTTGTTTGTTGTCTTAAGACCTTATGGTAAAAGCAAGTCTTTCATTGATTAAGAAATTAACGGTTAATGGGGAAGCTTAGGCCTATTCACCTAATAAATTAGGATTTAGATATTATTGTCGGTTGACATTAACATTAGTTTGGAAAGAAGGTAATCATTTTTATGCATGAGAGGAAGGTTTGGTGAAGTTTAACCCTAACAATTACATTCAAAATCATCTCTATTTTTTCACATTCCAAGTACTTGTAAAACTACTAAAAATATTTTAATTTTTTTTACATAATTTTATTTTCTTATTTATCAATTCAAATATTAGGAATAGTTTGTAGTCTAAATTTGTTATCAACTGCATTTATTGTCATTTATTGTACAAGTGCCTTAAGAAAAAATGACATATTTATTACTTATTACATGAGCAACATATACCCTTGCCATCTTATCAAAAAATTTGCTAACAAATATAATGATCCTCAACTAATTTTGAACATAAATAAGTGTCTCAGCCATTGCTGGATTTAAAGAGCTTCTAAAATCATCTAAAACCCACCTCCATTACTAAATGCACTCTTAGAGGCAACTGTGAAAACAGGGTGGGCAACACATCTCTAACCATTACTGAAAAGATGGGAAGCCGTGAAGACTTTATTTTCCACCAAACGAAAATATCAAATTGGTCACCATCATTTTCAGACTCATTTAATATATTTATAATTCATCTTTTCTATCTTTGGAGCCCTTTCCTCTTAAATGCTTCTTAAAAGCATCAACCCTTGACAAGTTAGGAATTTCAACAATGGTGGATGTATTAGATTAAGAAGAAAATCCTTTTGCACCAACATGTGTCTGCCCAGATGTACGTTGTTGCTCATCATTAACTAATTTGTACTAATAATACATTTTTTTTTTCAAACTGTCTTGTACAAAATTAGTTAATTTATAGCTTTGTATTTTCGTTTCTCCCCATATCCACTACCAAACTGATTTCAAGCCCCGTATGCTTGCACCCTCCTTCGTCCATATCTTCACCCTTTCCATCTCTCAAGGCATAGTTGATGCGTGCCATTGTATTTTTAACTGATGCTGGCTACTCACCCCATCAATATTTGAGATTCTTTAGTCTTGGAATGTGATAACTTTATTCCTTTCACTAAATTAATTTCTATCAACATCACAAGAAGGTTAGACAACCATTTCATTCTGTTCTAATCGAGTTGTAAACTTGAGAACAATCCTAATTTCACGAAAGTTCATATATTGCAACAAAGATAGGCAAATCATCAATAGTTTTAACTTCTACGACCTATATTGTATAATTTCCAGTGATTCTGCACAACAAACAAGTATCAAATCACAATGCAGCCATCCAAATAAACAATCCATAGGAAAATACTTCATAAAACTTATGGAATTTGGATACAGGGTTTGTGTACGAAAATAAATGAAATAATAGCAATAAACGAAAGACAAATATCTCCCATTTCAAATACAAGCCTGAGAATAAAAATTACTGCACTATCAAGTATCACTGAGTTGGCTCGTTTTAATCAGCACGAGATTGGCCTGCCCTAGATGAGAGGATGATACCCACAATGAGGCCATAAAGAGCAAGAGCTTCAGCGAAAATCAAAATAAGAATCATACCAACAAACAGCTTCGGCTGCTGAGCATTAGCCCTGACAAAAAAGAAACCATCTTAGTGTTCAAGTGTTCGATCAGTTAACAATAACACAGATTACATAGATCTATGCAGCAAACTTAATTTTAGCTGGGAAATGCCAAAGCACACACGCACACAAGAAGGCAGAAAATCAAAGTGGCACGGCATAAAACAACAAAAGCATAACCAATCAGGCAAAAGGGAATAAATTAAGCATCAAATGGCCAAATAAGCATTAAGCATCTGAAAATGATGGCAGAAGCAGGGTTATTTACATGAACCATCCATTGTCAACAACTATATAAAAAGAGGGAGAAAGAGTGACAGCAGCTAAAATGTTTCGATCAATACTTCTTTTAATTGGCAAGCAACATAAAATACAGTGTAAATTGCAAATTAGGTTCTATGTTAGATAATTATCTGTACAAGTAACACATCAATTTATGAATTTGCCATTCTAATAACAACCACTTGAAAAGGCAAAAGTAGGTCTTCATTCACACAACACAAGTGATGAAAAATCAATATAGCCATCTCCTCCCTAATTAGATTTATAGTATTTTATTGTTTCAACGTAAAGAACATGTTAAGTAGAAAGAGGCACATCAGATTACTTTCATCAACTCAATCCACATTAACCACACAAGCAACGTGAATAAAATATTTTTATAAGTCCATAAGTTAATAAAGACAAGATACATTAAGACATATTACACTGGAACAACATATAATGAACAAACCAATACAAAACATTTGCCAGCAGGAATTGAACTGAGCAGCAATTTCCCCAAGCAGATATTTTAAAATAGTCCATTACGCCTAATTTAGCCAGCATTTATAATTACTAATTCCACATCATGTAAGCATGTATACAAATGATTGTACAAAATCCATTAGAAAAAACAGAATATGTGTACTGCAGCTAATCTTAGGGGTGAGGAGCACTGCATAGTTTCATACAAGTAAAATAAATAGCACACTGATTCTGAAAAATGTCCCTTGCTTATACTTTAGTTTAGTCCCTGATTTTAATAAGTTCAATACCTAAATCACACAAACATGATTCATACACCTTTAGCTAACATTTTTCAGGATCAATAGGAAATGGTTTGAACAACAAAAGCAAACTAAAGAATATAATAGCACAAATCAAGGACAAATTTGCAAATACAACACATTTCGATCCTCTGAATAATATGAAAGGTTACTCACCAGTTATGATTAAGATAATAATAAAGGCAAACAACAAGAAATATATGACTTTTAAAACATTCTTAAGAACTATACTTTACAAAACAACAATCTAATCAATTTCGCTGCTTGCAGTCATGAAAGAAACCAAGGGACAAAACTTAGGTGCAATTGTATATTGTTCTCCAATCAGAATTGGAAGTTTTCCTAGATAATCAATGCGGGCTTTTCATGCAAATTTTCCTTACATGAATTAGTGAAGTAATTAGAGAACAACTTAAAAATAATACTAAACATGCAAGCACTCCAAACCTTGATTCACGACATTATGGGAGACAAACCTTTTCCCCAAGACCCAATCCCACATCATATTACATTCCTAAGGTCTTACTCTTACAATTTGGGTTTAGGCAAATTCAACTAGGAAAACTAACTCATGAACAAGATCTACACCAAATTTATATACACTATTTCGACCATATCACTATTGAATATGAAAATGAGATTTGTGTCCCACTTATATGCGTTAATTTCATCATGATAGAATCCATGTGAGATTTCCAGAAATTACTAAAGTCTCTATTCTACAAGTGCCCATAGGCATGAGGATGAATTACCTAACACCAGCATCCCCAACAATTCCAATGGCCATACCAGCAGAGAGGCCAGCAAGGCCACAGGCAAGGCCAGAGGACAAGTGGGCATAGCCATCAAAGAGATAGTAAGACTTAGCCTTGGGGTTTATCCCAGTGCTAATGATGACCGCAATAATCAACCCATAAATCCCCAACACTCCAGCCATAACCACCGGCACAATCGACTTCATCACAAGCTCCGGCCTCATAACACCCATTGACGCCACTCCCACCCCACTCTTCGCAGTCCCGTACGCTGCTCCCATACCTTCCAATGATCAAAAAAACAACAAAGCATATCGTCGTCGTCATCATGATCACTATCATTAAACTGAACAAACGAAAAAGAGAGAGGGACGAACAGGAGAAAACGAGAGCCGCGGCCGCGCCAAGGAAACCGAAGAAAGGAGCGGTTTCGTCGCCACTGAAACCTGCCATGGTTTGATTCGATTCCTCTGCTACGATGATGAAACTTTCTCTCTGTTATTTGTGGAAGAAAAAGAAAATGATGATATTGATTGGGTTTGTGGAGATCAGATCAAAGTGGAATGTGGAATGAAGTTTGGAAGAAAATAAAATTATTATTGCGATTGGTACAGGTGGAGACAGATAGCGGTGTGAGAGCGAATGGTCGTCTTCTCTGATTTTACCGTAATGCCCTTTTTCTCTTCCGAGGACCCTTTTCTTTAATACACCTATGAATACTAACTGCACCGCCATACTACGTGAAGAAGACTAAAATAGTGACACATGCTTCCTACACCTAAATAGACTTAGTAAAATTACCATTATATCTTTAATAAAAAAATTAAATAAATCTTAAAATTTTTAATTTATTTTACTTCAATGTATAATTTAGAATATAATTTTTTTAATCTTGAATACAAACTTTTTTTTTATTCTAGATTGTATAATTAGGATTACAAAAATTATATTTTGTGTAATCTAAAATATATCTGAATTTTTTATAATATAAAAATTATATTTTTATTATATAATCTATAATATAAAAGAAAATTATATTCTGAATTGTACCATTCGAAAACCAAAAAAATTATATTTTGAATTCGAAATATAGTATTCCGAATTGTAAAATCCAAAAGGTATTACAATTTCAAAAAGGGTATTTTCAGTATTTTGAACAAATGTAGGAGTGGAGGACGAGGTGCACGAAGAATGTGCTAAAATACTCTCCCTTATTACATCACCCGATGCATGTTGTACTATACATTACCCAAAAAAACATAGAGAAAATAATACTAAATAAAAAAATATGGATATAACATTATTTGCTTATAACACACAGGTAACGACCTTCACATCCAAATAATACAAATTACTCTCACAAATAATTTTGTTATAATTTTGTTATTAGGCTTAACAACCTATAATATGATAATTATCTCATATTTATCCACCTATTTCATATTTACTCACTAAATACTCTATATAATTATACCAAGGGAAGAATTCCTTAAGCATGCAGAAGCAATGGACATGGAAAGGAAGGTTGTGTAGGAAGCTTACAGTGGAAACTTCAAAGGATGGTGAACTAGGTGATGAAAGGGAACTTGAAGGAGGTTGGGCTAACCTTCAAGAGAGAGTCTCAAGCTTCTTGGAGAAGAAACTCAATTGAAAACTTGATAATGTGCTGAAAATTCTGCAGCATTCCATTAAGGTAAATCAAGCTTATTTTACATGGTGCCTATACATGTATTTATAGAAGAAAAGTAAGAAGAAAAGCTTATGGTAGAAACTTCACTAAACCTAGCGTAAGAAGTAAGCTTCATCTAACCCTAGCACACCTCCTTACTCTCAACTCAACTGCTGCCACGTGTCATGGGCTCTATGGTTGATGCCACTTTTAAGAGAGAAAGCTTACATGCAACACTCCTTGAGTTATCCGTCTTTGGCAATTGGTTGGGTGCATTTTTATTGATTTATTGGGACCTTCCCTACGTTTCTTGTTCTAAGGGAGAGAGCTCACGTCTATTAATGCATGGGTTGTATGCTTAGTTGTTCCCAAGAGCATTCATGGTTTGAACTCGATGATTGGTGGCTACGTAAGTGTAAAATATAGTAGGTTCAAAAGTGCATCTCAATAGCCTTTGTTAGAATGGTCCCCACGTTTATTGGTGCATGGTGCAGCCCTACATACTTTCCTTTTATCTTTGTAGATTAAAGTGGGCCCCACCTACATATTGGAAAGTCAAATGACTCCTTCATCTTCATTGGTGCCCACGTAGCTTTATTTCTCCTTTATTTCTTGAAGTGGACCCCACCTTCACTTTAGCAAGCCAAATGTTTTGTATTTCTTTAAAATAGCCATGTATTTCACCTTCCATGTGGGCAATAGGTGAATCTTTTATTATTTCCTTAAAATTAAATCCAACAACAAAAATTTGAATACCAGAAAGACCAAACACGTATACCAAATTAAAATCTAAATTATACTATCAATTTGGGTTAGACCGTATTCCATCATGTTCCCTTACCAAACAACCTCATTAGATCATCTACAATCCAAGCCACTTACCCAAAAGTACTATTTATACATAATTGTCAATTCATGGAACCTTTTCCATTCTCACTACATTTGCCTACCTAACTCCTGCATTGTACACCTTGTTACACAAAAGTTCTTAACAACAATTGTTCTCTATAATTCATTGTTCACACTAAGGTTTTGTATGCCTTGTTTAGAAGCTCCAGGTGATATAATTTTTTCGCTATTTTATGCGAATGACGTTGGTTTTTACTGCATAGGATATGGTTGAGGAGATTAGCTATAATTCTTCCTGTCCCTCAAGCTTGACGAGGGAGTTCTTCTTTTCCCACTTATCTTACATGTTTATTTGATAGCTTTTATGTTAGGGACAATGTATGATTTAAGTGTGGGGGAGGAGATTTATAGTTTAGGAATTATTTTACTTTTCTTATTTTATTTTCTTGTGTCAATTTCTTAGTAAACTTTTAGACTATGTAATAAAATATTTTTTTTTGCATATTTTCCATAGATTTATAGTAGTGTCTAGTGGTTGGCATTTTCATAATTCTTGAAAAATCGGATTTTTTATTGGTGTTGTTTGAATTCTTTGTAAATTGCTAAATAAGTTGGTTTTGAAAATTATTAGGTTGCATATTTTGTACCTGGTGAGATTTTGAGCCCTTTTTATAGACCATCTAAATGTTTTTCTAATGTTCTTTCTAGTGTGTTTTCATTCAAGTTTTCTTATACTCTAGAACTTAACTTGATTCTCTATTCTGCAACTATGTTTGCATGCATAAATTGATATGATTGAGGCATTATATGTTAAATTAAGCTCCTTAGCCATATTAACCTACCTTTGTGATAAACCACTTGTTAACCCCTTTGAACTGCTTTGAGCATGTAGCTTTTTCTTGCTTTTATAACCCCCATTACAAGTCCTAAAAAAGAAGGAAAAAACATTTTTGTCCTTACCTTAGAAGATAGAGGGGTTTTGGAATCATTTTGGGAATAGGTTCTTGAATAAGTGTGGGGATGTAATTGATCAATTTATCTCCTAATTTGAATGAAAAAAAGAAAAAAAAAAGGAATAAGTGTAGATTGTATAATACACATGTTAGTCATCTACTGCGTGAAAAAAGAAATAGAAAAAGATGAAGTAATAAAATAAAAAGAGGAGTTGACTGTAATTTGAAGATGTTCTCTACTTATGTTGGTTTCTAGATTCATTCCCCATTACTTCTTTGTTTTTATATGGTTTTAAGTCCTATTTTTTCCTTCTCATTTTACCTACATTTACCTTGGCCCATTTATATACCTTACAAAGTCCTCTTAATCTTTGTGTGCAAGTTATTCAATTGTTGTGGTGGATATTAGAGTTTTGTTAAGCCTATGGTAGTGTTTGCATGCATGAGTGCTGAGTGTATGTACAAACAAAAAACACTCAGAGTTGGAGAGTTCTTTTGAGAAGATTTTATCATTCTTGGTTCATCCATTTAATTTAAAATTACCTTCTTGTTTACTAAGATATAGAGTTTTCAATTAACACTTTTCTTGATTCCTTGATTTTCGGAAGGTTGTATTTTGCAAGTTCTTATACATTCCTTGAGTCTACTGTTGATTTGCTATAAATCTTCTTTGTGTTTATTCTCCTTTCTGTTGATCACTAGTGTTTTGCCAAAGAGTCCAAAAGGATAAGTGTGGGGGTATTTTGATGAGTATATTTTTCTTCACACTTAGAGTGTTTAACCTTGACTTTCTTAGACTGTAATTGAGAATAAATCTATTATTTTAAATAAGATTTACCCAATCAGGATTAATTGGACCTTAATTGAGATTATTGGTTGAACTTGGATTTTAAGCATATTCTCTTACTTTTCTTATTTCTAATTATTTGGGGAGATTTTATGGGTTCCAAATCTAATCAAATATTTTGCAAAGATATTCTTCGAATTCTCTACAAAGATGATGTTATGCAATTCTTACTTGATTTAGAGTAAATCTCCTTCAAATATTTTGCAATATCTTTTGCAGCAAATTTAATTATTATGAGTTGTTATCTCGAATCAAATTTGGAAACAAAATATTTCAAAGTTGGGAGAAGGAACATCCACTGCTTTACTGGAAAGAAGATATTTACAAAATTAATCTTTGATACATAAGGAAACATCTGATAGTTTCAAGAATAATATTTGAGAATTAAATCTGAGTTAATTTCTTGAAGAAAATGATATTATAAATAAAGAGTAGAGAAGGCATGAAGGACACACACTGCTGCATAGCATAAATTCTAGTTTTATTTTCTTTTGTAATTCTCGCACTTTTGTCATGGAAGGCAAAACTCTCTTGGGTTGATTCTCTTGTGATTTCACAATGAATTCTGAGGTTTCCATTTAATAAATTTTTGTTTTTACATTCTATGTAATAGTTGTGTTATATTGTTGGTCTTTTTGAAATCTATGTTTTTGGAGAAGTATTTGTTTTTTAACGTTTGTTGATAATTCAATTATTTTTTCTTAATTAGAGTTTTTGGTTAATTCGCTTAGTCTTAATCAATTTCTTGTATGCTTAGTCAAGAGATAAAAACAATTGGCCTAACCTATCACTAGTCCTAAACACTTATTCCACTTCACAAACCGAGACACTCTTCTACTTCCTACATTACTTCCACGCAGATACTCCATTCTCCGTGAAAGTTGAAAACTCCAAAAACATATGGTGAGGAAGATGGCATGCTATCATTTGGTATCTAAAGCCATGATTTTGTCAAGCTAAGTTTCTTATCTTTTACTTTTTTCTTTTCATTTCCATGTGGTTTCATTGTATTTCTTATGATGTCTTGAACTTGTTTGTCGAATCATATATGTGTTTAGTCTTCTTGTTTGGTTCAAATTACTTAGTTAATCTTGAACCTTCCATTTGTTGTGTTTTTAGGCTTTTTCGTGGTGAACCATGAAGCTTTTGATTTTGTTTGAGTCTTGATTCATTTTCATTCACTCATTTCATTATATTTTAGTTTCATTTTGATTTTATGATCAATACATGTTGTTTAGAGCCATGTTTAGTCCTAATATGTCATTAAATCCAAGTTTAAATAGTTGAGTTTTTTTTTATTTCATATTACATGATGAATGTTACATACTATGTGTTTTTTTTTAGTGTTTTTTTCATTTCACTTTTTAGTTCATTCTTGCTACATTAGATCATTAGTGAGTTCTTTAGAGTTAGATTTCCATTGTGTCTTGTTTCAAAGTTCAATTCTTTATTTGCTTCCTTAGAATTCTTTCCAATTTTGCTAACTTTGTTCTATTTCATTTTTGTTTTGAAATTTAAATGTATGAAGCAAAAATGAGGAGTGGAACCAAATAGTGTTGATGAATTTTGAATTTGAAAATTGAAAGAGAAAGGCGCCAAAAGAAAAAAAAAGTGAACAAAAAAAGTCAAAGGAAAGGCATGAAAAGCATGATTCATTTGAAATAGGAATTATGAATTGTTCTCAGTTTTCACTTGTTTCAATTCGACCAATCCATATTTCAAATTAAAATTATACAAGGTCCTAAAGACAACAACAATTGAAGATTAATTGGTTAATTGCTTTGGAACATCATTAGAGACATGAAACACATGCTCAAATTGATTTTAGTTTTATTTTTATTTTGTAATCCATTCTAGTACCATTCCCAGGATTTCTTTTGAATGCCTAATTTTCTTCTTAGCCTTAATTTCTTGATTGTCCTTTATTGGTTAATCCTTGAGTTTGTCATAATTTTAATCCTCTTGAGTTTAACTTTCCTAAATTGAGCTTTTATTGATTTTAATTCTTTGACCTCTTCGAAGTGTTATAATTCATAGTTTGTGATCTTTATGAAAAAGTTGACTAAATTACTAGGTAGCATTTTGGAAAAAGCAAAGATCATGACAAGGAGAACTCCCCTTCAGAGGACAACCAAGTAGAAGGCTAAACAAAAGAGAGCAAATACTTAGAGAAGAGAGGAGTGCATACACTTGAGGATTTAAATTTTTGTCAAAAGTTTGATTGTATTTCTTTTGAGCATCTATACAAAAGATTCACTTTTCTACACTGGCATAAAGATGGTTATTCCTAAGAACTAACAAAAACTTGTATCAAATTATCTAAATTTTCACTAAAGCTATGATTATACACTAAGATATCATCAAAGTAAACAACTACAACCTTTTCTATTTAATCCCTAAGAACATGATCATAAGTCTTATGAAAGTTTCAGGTGTATCGGTAAGGACAAAAGGAATCACCAACCACTCATATAGTCCAAACATGACCTTAAAAGTGATAATAACCACTATTTAAAACAATTTTAGAAACATGGTAGACTCATACAATTCATCTAGCATGTCATCAAACCTAGAATTGGGTGCTTGTATTTTATTATACTGTTGTTGGTGGTTTCATAGACACAACACTTCTCCATTTCTCATCTTTTTTCAACACCAATAACACATGTACAACACTAGGGCTAAGACGCTTTTGAATCCAAATTCTTTTGAATCTAACATTTGAACTTGTGATTCTATCTCTTTAGTCTTGTGAGGATCTATTCTGGAAGCTGGTCCATTAGAAATTGGATCTAGGACTAAGATTTATTTAGTATCTTATACTTCTAAAAGGTGGAAGTCCGACAACACCTTTACTAGAAAAAAATCATCAAATTCTTTTAAAAGTTCTTGAACATTAAGAGGTAGAACATTGGATTTATTATAAGTGATAATGCATGTAAGTGTTTCTTTATAAAAAAAGAGATATGGATGTTGTTCAATTAAGAAAACTTTATTTATTTATTTTTTATTTGATAAAAATGTTCACTTTCGAAATGATCTCGTGAGTAGGAACACTAAGTTTCCACACCTCTTTCTCATCTTTAACTATGGTTTTTGATATTTTGAATTTTTTTTTCTTCTCTTCCTCTTTTCTATTTCATTTGTATTGATCCTATATCAGGATGAAATATAAACTTCTTTTTCTTTATTGTTAATAAGATCATTATGCATAAATTTTGTCAAATTGTTAGAGTCTTCCTAATAAGACTGATTATCATTTTCCTAATAAATTAACCTTGAGATACTTACATTTCCAATTTCAGATTATCAGAACACTAAATTTTCCTTCTAACAGGAGAATGTAAAGACTTTGAAAAAATTCATTTCCGTAAAAATTGTTTGCTAGAGATGTAATATTTTAAGAACAATTAACGAAACATGAGATGCATACTTTTCCAATTTTCCTTCTACTAAACGCCCCTATGTGATACAAAATAGAGTTCCATCAAACACGAAAATAAACTAAGCGGTACAAGTAACTCGTATATCTCCAAAAATTCTTAGATTGCAAGTGAAGGAACATTGGCATTGGCATTGGAATAGGAAAACAAATAGAACGAGATTGAGGACGATCATTTGAATCATGAACATCATTTGCAAGGATTTTAAAACGTAAATTAGGTACAGAAAAAACCAGTTATCAAAGGTAATCAAGCAATCACAAGTAGTGTGTTCAACACTGAAAAAAATTGTCGCATCGGCGAAAGAATATACAAATTTCTGATGAGATACTTAAATATTTGTTTGATCACTGTGTGTGTGGTCTCTTGTGAAAGCACTTCCTTGATGGTAACGAACGCGAGTATCAGACCAAGAGACTTTCTATCAAGTCATGAGAACCTCACAGAAAATACAAGCCAAATTTGGGTTGCAGCCTCATTCTGATTAAGCAAATTTGAAGGAAGATATTCTAGTTTATTACACAACTTGGGAAAACTGAAACTTGCAAAAGCCATCTTCGTGCCTTACACTATTACAACATACAAGGAGTTGGTGTAGTACATACAAGCATTTGAAGTATCCCCCAAATAAAATTAGCTGCAAAGATTTGGTATGCAGACCCCAGCATCTGGATTCTGTTGTTCCTTCCATATTCTTCCTGTAACTCTTAGTTTCAGCTCCTTCTTATCTCCTCCAGAGAAAAATAAGGCCATGTTTCGTTGAATAATGAGACCGTCGTGGCTATCTCTGACTTTCCGGTGGCTATCGCGAATACTTCGTGGTGTTCCCTCCCAAATGAGTTTCCTGCCATTTGCCCCAACCTCAAGGCTGTAGCTGTAGTTACGAGCCTCGTTCTCATCACCCATAAATCGAAGGAATGCCATGTAAACAGGAGCCATGCCAAGCTGGAAAGCTTCGAAGTGAAGGCAGAAGTATTGCCCAAAACAATGAAATACCTACGGAAACAAATGTCAACTGGTAAACACCAAAATCAAATGGAGGAGAGTATATTGAATCGTGAGCTAAGACTTCTACATATTACATTACCGTAAGCTAATTTTAATTTATGGAGAAGATAATTTCAATTTCTTTTTTCTACTTTCTCTATCCTAAAAATTTTTGTAGAAAACTTTGGCTGTACAGAATGAAATAGAAATAGAAATTCTTCAATTAATCTTACTGTCCTCCAGGCTTGGAAAGCTTCAGGGCAAGGAAAAAGAAAGAAAGTACGAAAAACGAAAAACAAAAAACTAAAAACATAAAAAACGAGATAACATGCATGCATTAAACTATGAAAAAATAAAAAGATTTGCCTTGAAATTTACATAATTAATTATATGAGGAATATTTTGTTAATATTTATGTATATTATTGATTATTTAATTAATATTTTTTATATTTTATCATAATAATAATAATAAATAAAAATGAAATCATTAATAATAAATAAATATATCCCACTTTTCACTTATTTCTACTTTGTTTCACTTGATCCAAACAATTTTATATTTTATTCTCTTTCTCTTCCTTTCTTTTTTTCACTTATTGACTTTCCATTATTTTAATCCAGTGAAAGCATAAAAGAGAACGAAGTAAATAAATAGAATATTTCTTCCCAAAAGAACCATTTAAAAGATTTTAACGTAGCAGATCTCCTCAGTGACCATTTGACACAAGGTAATAAACTTTTTCAATGAAATGTAAAACACTTACGGTGAGCATCCAAGTTGCATTCTCTACTTCACGAGGATTGGACTTCACATAACGATGGTTGAATGTGCAACCTGTGTGCATGTCCACCTTATGATCATCCCTCAAATGTGCCACAAGGAATGGAATGTCCCCAACAACAGAGCACTCTGATCCAGCATAAGGACAATTGTATGGTCTAAAATTGCATACTGTCTCATGCTTAAGCTTGCTGTAATATGGAAAGATTTCGGGACATCCAAGGGAGTAGTACTTGCAAGGTAACTCAAGTGATTCAGCCACCTTTTCCAATGCTAGACACCTAATATCTCCAAGCTCTTGTCTACAAGTGGGACATCGATTGTGCACCCTTGTCTTACAAGTGGAACACAATGTGTGTCCATTGTGGCACTGCAAGAAAGTATATGTTACGTTTTTTTTTTTTTTTTCCCCTTTTAGCACATACATACTTTTCAGCATGTGTCAACTAATATACTCCAATCATTATAAAAGATCAACTTTAAAGCACCATATAGGTTCATATGTTCATAAAATTGCAGAAACAAATATCAGGCATATGAGAAGATTAAGACAGTTGAAGAAACAACTATTAGGCAACATTCTAATGACAAGAAATTTTGGGCCATAAAACCACTAAGTACCCTCACTTCTGCCAATACTAACGCCAAATCAAATTTGGCATGTGTTTTGGGAGCATTTAAATTAAAATGTGGTCATGCAAGAGAGAACAGTAAGAGAGCTATGAACACACCAATACAAATACTGTTATAGAAGAATAATTTATTCAATGTTATATGGTGTCATAGCTTACCTAGATTCATCGTTAGGTCACCTACATTTGTCACATTCCACACGATACGCCATGGTATGAAGGGAAATTGAAAGTCACCTTAAACGCAGTCATCCCTAGTCCACCCTAGCCTTTTTAGAGACTGCCTTAATTGCAGTCTAGAGGGCATTAATTTAATCTCTCATCAACTTGAGACTTAGTTTATCACGTTTAGGAAGTCCAGATCTCATAAGTCAATTTTGTAAACCTCAATTATGTTTTAAAGCTTAAATTGTAAGACACATTAAATTATTTCTTCTTTAATTGTTTCCTACAATCATTGGTGTTAGTACTTTGGAAAATGCCCTAGATTTAGGCATTATTTATTAGCTAAATCCCAGTTGTCTGGTGAAAAACTGAGACTGTACAGAGAGGCGAAAAATGTTTACAGGATTTTTTAAAGCTAAAAGTGAGTTTTTAAACCAAAAGTCACTCAGCAAATGTTCAAAGTCTTTTTTCCTTTTACAAGGTGGAAAAAAAAAATCTAAAATTATTAACATTTAATTAGTAAAGTTCGAAAGAAAATAGAGGAAAAAGACAAGCATAGATTAGTCTAACTAAAGATATAATAAGCTTCAATTTGACATTTTACTTCATGTATATCACATAAATTAGACCCAGTGTAAGTGATACTAGACCTGCCAGCAAATTTGTAATTCTAAAGTAGAATGCAACTGCCATATGTTCCATCGCTAGCAGCTTCACATTTAAACATCAAAAATACAAGTTAACAGATACGGAGGCATGCATCGTGCGGGGAGTCAATTTTGATTCAACAAAAACACGTGTATTTATAAAATTTCATATAAAATAATTATTCATGTAAAATATCCAAAATTTTAATTACAATAGTAAATTGGTGAAAATGTTAGAAACATCAATCATCCCTATCATGAGACAAACTAAACCAACTCCTTTTTTAGAAGATTAAAAATTACAAATATTGATCATCAATTTCACATGCAACAACATAACATAATTCTATGACTTTATAATAAAAAATATATCGATGTTAATGACTAATATTTAAGAAAATATATTATTAATTATGTTCTATAAATCTATTAAATTAGAATAGATTGTTACATAATAGATGATAATAGCCAAGATCCATCGAAAAAGAATGTGCTTACAAAATGTTGAAAAAAATAGAAGGATTTTGTGTCATGACAACAATCAAACCCATAAAGCAAATTTTGACGAATATATGCTGCAAGGTGATATTCGTTGGCTTCTCCTAAGACTTATATCAACATATTTGGATTCATACACTCGATCACAGAGACATGTTAAAGCCTCACAAACAATGCCTCAAAAATGAGGACAAGAGAATAAAAACAAAAGAAATATACAAGTAATAGGAAACAGCTAATGTTTGTGGTGTTTGAAACTATCAACCCTTTATTTATTATTTGTAATTAAACTTACTACATTGACGAAAGTCAATAAATAGTCTTTAATTCTTAAACAATTTACAATAAAACTGTATGATATAAAGGAAAGCTTAATAAAGTATTATAAATGTAATTATTTAAAGCCTTTAAAATAATGATGATAAAAGGAAGATACTAACAAAAATAAATGATATTCAAATAGAAAAATTCATCATCTAGTAAAAACTATAAGAGAAAATTTGAATATTTATATAAAAAGGTGAAAGAATATCATTATCTTAATAATAATATTAATAATAATAATAATAATATGAGAATAAAATATTTATTAGAAATAAATAATGAAACTTGTATAAATTATTTGATTATAAAATACAGATAATCACTCAATATTAATATTATTGTTATATATATTAAAAGAAATAAATCATGAATCAGGTCGTAAGTTTTTCCCTGGAAGTGAATTACAAAAGAAAACAAAATCAGCAAAGGTCATGTCGTATAATTCAATTGCAAGGCTAAAAAGTGCAAGGTCATTACTAGACAATCTTCAATTAGACAGATTTTGAGACACTTTTAACAAGGTCTATGTATAAGAACAAGGGAGATAGTTAGAATCATATAAACTACGGAAGGAAAAAACTTGGCACACATTATGAAAATAGGGGAAAAGGTGATGAACATAGAGGAGAAGCCTAAGATTGTAGAGAATCAATTTGGATTGCCCAAGATGCAACAGGAACTTTATCTTCTAACGAAAGGTAACAAAACATATAAAGAGATTACATATGGTTCTTATTAAGTTGGAAAAAGCATATTAGGAGCACCACCAGAAGTGTTTGGAAGGTTTTGGAAAAAAAGGTTTATGCACGAGTTATATCTAAGCTATACAAAACACGTAATGAGGTGACTACCTGTGTGACTGTGACAACTTCTAGATTAAGGACTTTCCTATAAAGATAGATTTAAATTAGGACTGAGCCTTGGGTCTATGCTTATTTAACTTAGTATAGGATGTTTAATGAATACATGCAAAAGATTAACCCTAAATGCATGTGTCTTTGGAAAATAAAGTTTCAAAGAATCAAGAGAGAAGAAATTAAATCTAAACTTGAGCTTTCAAGGTAGAGATTAGAATCAAAGGATTTTCTCTTAAAAAGGATAAAACAACCTATGCGCAATGCAATTTTTGCAAGATATAAGAGAAAAATCATTTTCGAAGATAAAATTTGGAGATGCCATACACAGCCCGGGGTTTATCTAGGACCAATTTTAAAAAATAATAGGGAAATTGTTAGGTACAAGGGAAATGAGAGCAATAAAATAGGGAGAGTTTATTATAGTAGAAAATTAAATAAAAAAGAAGGGCAGTTTTAGTTGTTAGGATGGGTTGAGCTTTAAATAGACCAACGGCACTTTTGGATGTTGTAAGTATTGACAAAGTTTACTCTGTGTGAAAGGAAGCATTTTCTTTTGTAACCCATTAGGGTGTATGCATTGCTTAGAGAATTATCCTTTGTAAGAATTGTGAGTCATTAAACACAGTTTTGTCATAAACATTGCATTTCAGTATTTCTTGTTTCTCTTTGGGTTCTGTATGTGTTGGATCTGTGGAGTCCTAACAGAAATTAATGAAGATATCGCAAAGGATACAAACTGGATTGTTAAATTGTAGTAAAGCATAAAAAATTATGTGACGACAAAGTACCAACTAAGTTCAACGACAAGTTTTATTGTACTACTATACCATCTACCAAACTCTATGGCAATGAAGGTTGAGTTGTAAAAGCGTAACAGTGAGCACAGCAAAGTTATAGTAGAATAAATGAGAATATTAAAATGGATGTGTGGACAGGATATGAACTAATTTCATTTGAGAAGTTTGTAGTGGCATTTATCAAGAAAAGAAGGGCAAAAAGGTAATTACGGTAATTTGGACATGAGCAAAGAAGGTTGTTGGAGACACCAGTGAAGAAAGTAGATTTCAAGAGTTTTAATCCTGTGAAAAGTTGCAGAGGTAAACTAAGAAAAATATTTCACCAATATCTCTAAGAACTTAGATTTTTACCAAGCCAAATGGTATCATGTGCTTAATTTAGCCAACCTGATCTACTTAAAAAAAGCTTTTCCTTTTGTTGTTGCCGTAGTGATTTACAGACCATAAGATATGAGCTGAAACTATAAGCAGCAACAAAACATCTGTATTTGTTTTATTTCAAGAGTTAAACTATAAGAAAGAGAGAGACGTTGAGCTGAAACCGTGAATTTGGGGCATTATGGATATTTTATTTATATTAAAAAAATGGAATCAATACAATAAATAGAGAAAATTTAATATACTCTAAGAAAGATATGATAGATAAATAAAGAAAAACATTCCTAACAAAATATATATATATATATATATATATATATATATATATATATATATATATTATATATTTTTTTTTTTCT